>Ga0065711_1000317_pt1 | contig 73446 bp, 45 predicted proteins | sample Hoacrofraction12_FD_59098 | JGI IMG/M metagenome (GOLD analysis project Ga0065711, IMG submission 59098) | Hoatzin crop microbial communities from Cojedes, Venezuela - Epithelial fraction 12 v2 (version 2) | ecosystem: Host-associated > Birds > Digestive system > Esophagus > Crop | place... | reverse complement strand
CCTTTCCTTTCCTTTCCTTTCCTTTCCTTTCCTTTCCTTTCCTTTCCTTTCCTTTCCTTTCCTTTCCTTTCCTTTCCTTTCCTTTCCTTTCCTTTCCTTTCCTTTCCTTTCCTTTTCCTTTCTTCTTCCCTTCCCTCCTCTTTTCCCCTTTCCCCTTTTCCCCTTCCCCATTTCCCTTTTCCTTCACCTTCCCTCTGACTGCTGCACCCGATTTCTCCAGGGAAGTCTGTCCAGCAGGTGAAAAGCGTGGCTCGGGGGCAGATGCTCCGCGGTGTCAGTGGCACGAGGACCAAAGCAGAGATTGAGGAGAGATTGCCAGGCTCCCTATGAGATGCGTAACCAACACTTCTCATTTCGACCGCAAAGGTCTGCAGGGGGTAGAGGGGCTTAATAAACGCACTTTTTAGACGATCAAGTTAGAGCTGTGGTCAGCACTGCTCTTCTCTCTCCGAGTCTGGCGGCAGATCATGGCCGATGCTGTTTCGGGAGCAGCCCTCATCGCTGCCATCCGTGCCTTGTGGGGCCTTGCTGGGCCCAGGGGTGCGAGCCGCGGTGGGGCCGGCTGAAGCCGCGCTGTCTCGCCGTGCGCTGGCTGCGAGCGCAGCGTGCTGGCGCGGGGGCTCGCCGCACGGCAGCTCGTTGAGCAAGGGGAACCTCATCTTGTGCCCAAGCCCTCGTTCAGCCTGAAACAGGACAGATTTGTTGACCTTAAAGGCATGCTGCAAACCACATTATTCCTCGCAGGCATTTGCAGAGGTTGTGAGCCTGGGGAACATGTGGTTAAAAGGGAACTAGGCCATGTATTTACATCGTCTCGTTTTATTCTTTTCCTTTCCCAGTGCAGCACGTTATTTTAATTGCTACAAAAATGCCTACAGCAATTGGACAGGCACTCTTCTATGTGTAAGAAATCTAAAGAAATGAAAAGACTTTAAGGGGCTTAAACATCATCTTATGTTTAGCTAAGATGAAGCTTACCAACAATCTGGACTAAGATGAGTTTATACAGAGGCACGTAAAGCTCCAGGGTGGTCTTAGCCGGTCTGCTGAATCCGCCCTTCATCTGCAGCGCTCCAGCCGTGTTCCTTACTGTGAGTTTGCACAGGTGTCTGCACAATTTGGCTTCCAGCATACTCATTTCTTGCGATGAGACACCAGGCTGAAAAAAAAATCACATTGCACCAGCTTAGCCTGAGATCATTTTGTTGGGCTGGCAGTCAGGGGAAAACCTCTGGTGAACTGTGCAGGTCTGAGATGGAGAGAGGGGAGACCATCAGGCGCTGGACCCCTCACGACCGTTTTTAGAGATGTGCTTTCCAGGGCTGACCTGCCCTGAGCATGACATAAGGGAGCCCACACAGTGAGTCAGTGCTGGAACCGAGTTCCTGGCGCTCGGTCCTCCGCTCACTCTGCTAAACCACACCGAGATTAAACCAACAGAGGCAAAGAGGGAGCCTGGATATGAGGGAATTTAGCAGGGAACCTGCCTTGACTCATTAATGGAAACTTTTGAAAACAGGCAGCAGCAGTAATTTTATTATATTTTTTCCCCATGCTGAAACAATTTGTGTGTAGTAGAGTCATTCCCTGGAAAAACATTTCTTTAATTTATCTTCTTTAATTATCACTCATCTTTAGCAGCATCTGGTTCTGATATTTTATTAGAAAGTTTGCATGTTTGATCGAGGCCTGGGTGGTATTTAATTTTTTCTTGTTTCCATTTTCTACTGTGATGGTACTTCCCGTGGTGGGAAGAGATTGGCTTTGCTTTATTTCACAAGGCATAATAAATCATACGGCCATTCTACTTTAACATCATTATTACCATGTAAGCATGCTCAGAGACATATCCTGAAGATGACTTGGTGTATTTACTTGAGGTTAGAATGCCAAGCATTACAAACAGCAGACTGGGTTCCTGTTGTGAAGATGTGCATACCGCTTATGGGAAGATCTACTTTCTAGCCAAGATCTCAGCATCTGACTGGTAATACTGAATAGCTTATGATGTTCAAAACAAAGCCAGATTTTTGAGAAGACTCCTTAAAATTGAGTCCCAGTAATATTTCTCAAGTTCTGTGTCCAAAGTATGAAGATACTTGGCATCCAACTCTCTGCTGAGATTTTCAGCTGTAATTTCTGTGAGCAGTTGTGGACAGAAGAGAAAAGAGTGCTGCTCTTACAGGCCAGTTCTTCCCTTGATAGTATTGGTTTTCAAGACCAGCTCCTTGCTAAGGGAAAAGGTGTTGCTTGGATTATCTAAGGTTGACAATCCTTTTGTTTTTGCTGCTGATTCTTTCACCAGCTAAACGTCGTTTTCTTTATGATCGCATATGACATTCTCTAAAGTAACCCACGAGTGCTGGTCAAGAAATCATCTACTAGGTGAACACTAACCCACCTGTAACAAGAGGATATCTGATTTTCTGAACAGGAGAAAAATGTCTTTGAGAGAAGCGCAGATATGAGCTATCACCATTTTACATAGGAAAGAATAAAAGTGAGATCATGAAGCCAGCTATTAAAGGAGACCTTCAGACAGAAATAAAGAAATGCCGATGTCAGTTGAAGATTTTCAGTACCTACAGTATTGTACTTTCCTTCCAGTGGCATCTGCTTACTCAACATGCTGTACTGGATTTTGTGGCGTATACTTAGTTTGTGGTCTGCCTGTTTTCCCTATCATGCAATGTTTTCTTCTGTTTAGACAGAATTATGGCCAGTGTGGTCCGGGTAAATTAAATATGACCTACCAGTCACTTGTCCTCATATACATAAGCCAATGTGTGTTCATTCTTGTCCAGCAAGGGCTGTGTCCTTTCTTACTGGTGCACATCTATAATCCCCACAGAAGTCTCAATGAAATTTCATCTAAATAAGCAGTTTGGTTTTGGAAGAGAACTGCTAGTCCTGAAATGCAGCATGGAAAAGCAATACTGTGAGGATATACTCAAATGATCCTAAGGAGGACATGCGTTAACACTTCTTGTTACTGCGCTGGAGCTGGAAGGCAGGCACTGAGCAGGCCTGATGCCTACCCTGTTGCAAATATTATGCAAAATCCTTACTATGATAATAGATTAAACATGATTTCAGGCCACTTAAACTAGCCTAGCTTACTTATTTGCAGTAAAGCAACGGGTGCTAGGTCCTAGCAAGAGGCACCACCTTCCTCAGCACCAATAGGCCATGCCTTCTCCTAATAGGGTAAGCTTGCCCTGTGTGTCTGATCATGCACACTCAGTCCCACTCAGGCTGACTGCAGGACTAGGAATGCTTCTGTCTCTCTGGTGTCACGGCTCCGATGGGCTGCAAAGCCCACAAGAGGAGAAGAAGACAGTTTGGCTTAGACATCAGGCTCTATCTGATACTCTTCTTGGCAGGAGAGACATGGGGGAGCCAACTGCCAGCGTTGAACCAGGGTGATCCAAGACCATCTAGGCTGTGGAGCTCACAGGGCGGCCTCTACATCGATATTGCCACCCGAGTTTGCTACTGGCAACTGGGTCTTGGCCTCACCTTGGGCATCGAGTCTTGCCCAGCTGCGGGGAGATTTCAAGAGCTTGACTCTATTCTTGAGTTACCAGGGGCTGAGGTACAGGGAGGAAAGGTTTCATCAAAACATCAAGCCATATTTGGATGCCTGTGAACTTTTCTTCAATAGTGTGATAAAAGATGCCCACAAAATGTCAAAACCATTTTCTCAAAACTGTTTCCTTTTCCAAAAACCATTTATAAAATGAGCAATTCTTCCCCATCCTCCAAGTTATCCAAAGCTCTGCCCCTTTGGCAACTGAGGCAGGTCTCATTTCTGCAGACACTACAGCGAGTGCCTGAGTCTCGGTCTGGTGCCCCTGAACAACTCCCCAAGATCTCCCTGGCTCTGAAAAGACAGTCCTGCTGATGCAGCCAGAGTTCATTTGGGCTTCTTGGTTGTCAGACTTTTGGCTCTGTTTTCCCCAACCAGTTCAGTAGGCCCTGCAGGAAGCTGAACCAGACTCCTGTGAGCCCATGACTTTCCCATTGTCCTGTGGTAACTGCGGGGCTAGGCGAGTTCAAGCCATTTTTCTTCCTTTCTGATTGTATTCCTTACAGTCTGCTATTAAACTTAACCAAAATATTTGCAATAAACAGTTATTAGGCCAACGCACACTGTTAAAATTATTGCCGAGTAGCTCTGTGTCCATCACACCACACACTACTCAGCCAAACATGCAATAGGCTGCTCCTTGTCAGTCACATATACAGATGTCCCTAGGACATCAGCTTCAGAGTCGCACAGCGTGATGAACGTAGAGCGATGCCTGCCCCGCCACCTGTGCTCTTCTGATCAGACTAAGCAATCTACAGGTTCAGGGATGTTTCCGAAAAGTTTTCGTTAGGAAGACTTGAACTGGGGCCATGTGGCAATGTAAGGGTTTGGTCTTGGACGGTCTTAGTCTTGTCTCAGTGATTTCGGAACAGCGGTGGAGAGATCACCCAGTTCTAAGGCGAAGTACAAATAGGCAGCAGCTCTGCTTAACCAAGGATGTAACATCAAGGTAGTGGAAGCTTGTTATCATTTGTTCAATGGACTGTGTTAAATGCATGACATCAGTGTCATTGCAGTGGCTAAAGAGCATAAGCTTTTTGTCCAGGTGACAAGAAAGACATCTCCAGAGTTTTTGCTGGATTTTAACAGGTAACCCCAAAAGAAAATAAGCATAGACACTAATGTGCTCTTACATCTCTAGTTGAGTCCCCTCCTGGCTCCCCTCTGGGAGGGAAGTAAGTTTTGGGAAGAGGTAGTTTGGTGGGGGGTGTGGAGGGAGAAAGGTGGTATGGAGAGGAGAGACTAGCAATCACACGCATACTGAAAACAGCCTGGGCTCCCAATCAAAGGGGACAGAAACCGCTCCAAGACACTCCTCCTGTCCCATGTACCCCACCTTAGGGAACAACAAGAGACTTCATCTTCCTGGGGTACCAAACAAATCATCTTTTGCTCTGACAAAGCCACTGAAATAGAAGGAAACAAAAGCCTCCCTCAGAAAGGTGGAAAATGGTCACATAATTAGCAAGCTGGATCTCTTTTTTCTGTGCTGTGTTTTTCAGCAGTCATGGATGTAAACTTGGCCTTGTGGTTGAAATGGCAACAGCTGTAAACTTCAAAGAATAAATTCCTCCACGCTCTTTTAATAAGCGTCTACCCTCGTCAGCAGACAAGCTGCATGGTTCAGCTGAGTTTCTAATTCTCCAGTACTTTCATGCACGAAGTACAAGCTATGGTTTCCCAGTCCTGTTTTAGGACACAGCACTCACCCATTAGAGGGAAATTTTTCCATATTGCTCACTGACAGGATATGGAAGGAGTGAATATTTTGCTGGAAAGACCTGGGGCTATTCCCTAACAAATTGAGTGTGCTATCTGTGGCTTGGCATCAACATCAGCACTGATTTGTCTCACTGTTGCCCAGAATCACCATCAGATATCTGATTGCCCCAGTAGGCGTGTAGGCGGGTTAGTGCACTCCTTCCAGGTATTTTTCCTCTTGCTTTCTATTGTTTCAGTCCCAAGGACATCCTAGAACTGACTCTCAGTAAAGCACACGGTCCCCTCTTGCTCTGTCTTCATTTTCAGCCATTTTTGTTGTGTCTGAAATCAAGTGGAGAAAGGAATAAGTACACCACGATATTTAGACCAGAGGTCCCTGGCTCATTTATGGCTTATTTAGTAAGCACCTGTATTTACTGTTGAGCATTTTTTTTCGTTTCCTTTCCCTTTAATGTTTTCCTTTCATAAGCCTTAGTAGTTGGGTGCTGCTGAATATTGATTGTATGGCATTTGGGTCTTGGATCGTAACTTCACAAAATTTAGGAAAAGCCTCCTATGCCTTCAGCTCTCAGAAACAATCACAAGCAAAAATAACCTTTGCATTAAATCTGAATGGTGTGGGGACATCTTGACCTTGCTGAGGCTGACTTCAGGATCATAACTCATGATTCGTGGCTGGTCAGTGCCATAGCTTGTGACTCTAGGAATGTTCCCAGATACACTGAAGAGCCATCAGGATCCAGCTGCCAACTCATTGACATACTGAGATATTTTGCCTATTCTTCTGTCAATAACAGTAGATTTCTCTTTCCAAGGGGCCGTTTTCCAGTTCCTCTATATCCTCTTTTGACTCTTCTGGACAAAATAAGGGCACCCAGCATTAGCACTGGCGATCTGATCCTAACACTTAGTACTTCTGGTTGTAACTGCCCATAAAACTTTAGCTTGTTGCTTCGGTAGAACAACTTTGCAGGTAACATGTAGGTTGCCTTGGGGAACCTGGCAATTTGTAAGGCAGGCAGTGTGCTTTGAATTAATTTCTTTCCCTGACTCTCTGTGTATATCCATGGCTTGAGCTTTATTAGAAATTTTTAAGAACAGATTGAGCATATCATTCTCAGCTGTATTTAGCCTGCCTCACATTAAAAGGATGGAGTAAGTGACTTCTTGAGATCCCTTCCAGCCTTGTTTCTAGGATGTTTATGACTCTGAATTTACTAGAATGAATGCACTATGCAAAAATGTTACCCTGGATTTTACGTATGCTGCCTGTGAGGCTGTTTGTTCAAGCTGGACCCCTCCTCAGGCAGTATGTCTCTGGCTGTTTTCAGTCTGTGTATCTGGCCTTGAGTTCTCCAACTCAAGTTGCTTCTTTTATGCCTGCTGTACATTTGTCTTCCAGTTGCGTTGTCTCCTTTTGGATGTCCTCTTATGCATTTCCATTTGAGGAATCAGCTTATTTTCTTGGTTCTGTTTTAGGAGCTGCAAGATCTTCTGTAGGTCAGTTAGATTGTGCTAAACATGAAAAAGGGAAAGCTTTAAGGCAGGGTTCCTTCACTACTCCGACCAAAACCTATTCTGGGGACCCAGCTCTGCTATTTTAGGCACTAATGATGGGCGGGTTGCTCAAAAACCCTGTTTTTATTACTGCGGATCATTGGGAGCTGGTACTAATGCAGTAAGGCTTAACAATGCCATGAACAATTACCATCTTTATTGACCTGAGTTTCCACATGGGATCAAGTAAAAGTCTGGAGTGTTGGTTTGGACCTACTCTGTGGATCAAGATAAATAACTAAGAGATAGCTTTTTGTTTTCCTCCCCCCTCCCCAGTTGTGTCAAAGTCCTGGACAGATCCCCAGAAGGAGTGTTTAAAAGGCCTTTTCCAGAGTAGCTGTTCCTAAGCAGAAATAGCTCCTGCCTAGGTCAGCCAGTTGATGTACTTCAGGCAACACACTGGGACACTGCAGCATCAGTGATAAGTCTCATTTGCTGAAATGTTAGAATTATCTCCAAGATATATAAAATAAACATTTCATTTTGTCTGAAATTTAATCTAGTCAGCTGATGGAATGGATCACAGAACTCTAGTTTTGAATGCCTTTATTTTGTGGGGAGCTGTTGTTTTGTAGGGATGTTTCTACTTATGTCAAATAAATGTTATTGCTATTTGGTATGGAAGCCAGATACCACTGTCTGCATAAGAAAATGCTACTTTTTTGGTCCACTGGGATGCCAAGTAGACGTGTTAATATATGGCTACATGAAAATATTCACTAAAGTCTCTTCTGGTATCAATAATGGACAAAAAGAATATAGATATATTTACTGGAATATCTGTAGATAACTAGAACACTTATACCTGCAAAAAAAGGTCTTATTGCATTCTTGATTAATAAGAAATATTAATAATAAGCAATATTATTTCCCCAGATCCTCAGGGGAAAAAAGACCCAAAACAACAAAAAACGAACTTTGTAAAGGCAATGAATGATCAACCTTCAGTCTCTTTCTTTTTTGAACAATGAATGAGATGTTGATGAATGCTTTCTCCCGGTGTGCTTCAGCCGTAAGTGTTGTCTGCAGAATATGGGGTAAGTTAGCTCCGGGCAGATACTCTCCGTCCAGATCAGGGGAGCATCAGGGGTGCTTTGCAGTCACCTCTTGGGCCACAAGCTGAGGTTTCTTCCACTGCATGGGACTGAGGGGAGCAGTCGGTAGCTGGGTCTGCTCCCAGCACAGCACTGTATGTAGCTGGCATGAATACCTAGGCAGAGGAGCTAGGAAGTACTCCCAGGTCCTGCTGGACAGACATGGGCAAAATGCCCGGTGCTTGTAAAGTGTTTTGGAGCAGGGAGAGATGATAGATAGCAAATCTTGCATGCTTAATACTTACAAATTACCTTTCCAAAGACACACTTCCTTTCTTGCAGCCAGCTGTTCTGCCTCAGCACTCTTAGCTGGTAGTCTTCCAGAGCTGCAATGTGAGTTTAAATAAATTTATTGAAAAATCTTCCTGCTTGCTGCAGTTTTTTTATCTCTCTTTCCTGAAGCTCTGTCAACTGAGTCTGCTGTGCTATTTAAGAAAGAGTTAGTTGAACCAAGGTTATTTTCAGCAATTCTTGTTCTGTTTCATAAAAAAATTTGATGAGAAAAAGACCGGCCAGTCAAGTATCTTCACCAACCTTTTCTGTCCATTATTTGCTGTCAAAACAAAATGTTTTTGAGACTTTTCTTTTGTGTTACATGGGTTTAGGCAAGGGCTCAATCTAATACTTGGCAAAGGCAATAGAGTCCTTTCATCTACAGGCTTTCATGGGCATTGGATCAGCCCCTGACTGCCTGTGTTGTGTNTGTATTTTTTGCCATGGAAGTTGAAAGCTTGGGGGCCTAGACTGGAGCCCTCACACAGGAGAAATAAACAGGGAAAATACAATGGATAAAAAAGGGAAATCTACTTGAATGGCACTTTCGTTCTTTTTCTTGTTTGCCAAAGTCTGGAGGTCTGTAGGGANAGCGAGAGATTTTGAATGTTTTCTGCTGACCCCAGCAATGTAGGCACTCAGCATGTAGGTATTCTCACTGCTCCCACTTCTCCTGGCGACCATCGCTGCCCCTGTGTACTAGGATCATGGACCATGTATGGATGACTAGGATGGCAGAGAGGGAGGACAGTCCTCCATCTGACATGTAGGTTAATGTGCTCAGATCCCAGTGTTGTCAGTCTGCTTGTCTGATCATTCACACAGGTCTTTACATCTTTATGTGCCTCAGCTTCTCATCAATAAAATGTAAACAATAACATCTTGAGAAGAAAACATGGTGCACTACAGCAAATGTCCATCCAGCCCACTGTCTTCTCACTCTTCCCACCCTGTAGCAGATTCTTAAAGTAGCAGTTCTTGGTCACAACCTTGGTGATTTATGTGGAAGTCTTTAAAAAGCGATTGAAGATTTTTTTTCCATCCCATCCCTTTAGCAGTCAGAGACATTGTTTCCTCCTCAGCCATCATAATTCACAACCTGGCATATTAACTTAAATCTTGTCGTTCTCACTTCACCTTCGTGCCCTGGTCTGTGACCTGCGACAGGTGCGTGCTCTGATTCGTGGTCCCTGCTGCCTGGAGACTGATGGCCCATGGGAACAGCAACCTCTTCAGCCACCGCCACTAAATTTGGCAAGGGCTGTGAATCACAGCCCTAAAACCAGGGGAAGTGAGTGAATCTGTCTGTCGTCTAGCTGTGATTACACATCACGTCTGTGCACAGGCTTCACACACAACCTCCCCCTCTAGGTTATTCATATAATGGAATCATCCCTGTGTGTTTTGGAAATGTTTAACCTTTCCTTTAAACCGGTCTGATCATTTTATTCTTATTTTAAAGACAATGGCTATGAAGTATCACAGGGTAATTTATTACCAAAAATGCCCTCTCCAACAGTGTAATGCATTTATTTCAAAGTCTAATGGTCTTCCTTTCCTTTCTCACTATGTAATCTTTATTAGGGTCTTCCGTGATTAATTTTGGAACAGGAACACGAAAGGGGCAGCTCTCCAAGAATGGCATTGTCTGCATTTGCTCTCAGATGGACCTATTTATTTATTTATTTGTTAAAAGATATTTCATTCAGAGAATCCCCGCTGAGCTTTTTATTGCAGAAAATTAGGGTTCATAAATCGTCTCCCAGAAAACTATAAATCCAGTACTATTGAAACATTCCATGGGCAGAGCTGGGCTCTTTGATGAAATCACTCCTTTTTCTTGTATAATTTATGAGCTTTTTTTCAGCATGGGGGGATTTATGCTTTTAAATTGCTCACCAGGGTTTTATTGAATATAATTTGCTAGCAAATTTATATGAGCCAAATATATTGCATTTTATCCACAATTATGAGCAATAAAATTGATGGGGCTTTACTTTTCATTTTCTTCTGGCAAGCAGAGGAAACATGAGTTTATCCTGAACTTGGAGTGAGGTTTCTCAGGGATACACATGTACAATTAAAAAAGAAAAGAGTGTAGTCAGCAAGGCAGAGGTGCCATTTTGGAAACTTTGTTTGGTGTCTGGGAGGAGGAAAGCTAGATTTCTCTTGCTGCAAAGGGACTGTAAAACACTGAGGAGCTGAGTTAAAGCCACTGAAGCCTATGACACACATCGACTTCTGCAGGGTATGAATCACACCATTGGGAGAGAAGGTGTAGATACGCTGTCTACAAGCTGCTTGTCTTTCAAGGTCCCCTTTGGTGCCATTTTCCTGCGATATTCTGATTTTCATTTGGTTCATGCTGGTATATTCAAAGGCACAAACAAAAAACCCAATATAACCGTACCTTCTATGATTTATTTTATTTACTATATCTAAATTGTGTTCGTTTCTGTATGCCTGTTTTCCTTGAGGACTTTTCTGACTGACAGAAAATAGGAATAAAACTCCACGTATCATTAATCTCTCTAAGGCATAAGGGGCCATAAAAGTGCTTCATGTCCTGATTCTTAACAGGCCATTATTTCCAAACATTGTTTCCTCAGAATGAGACTTCTAAATCCACAGTTGCCTTCATAACACAAGTCAGATGCAAATCTTGCAGCTTGCTTCTGAGCCAGTGTGCGACATTTGGGGTGCACCAGGCAACTTAGGTGACAGGGTATGTGATGGGAAGAAAAATTAAGGTGCAAAACTGCGCCTGGGCAATATATCCCTCCCAGCAGGGCGTTACCCTGCCTTGAGCTTTGTGCCATGGCCTCACCTGCTTTGGGCCAGCACGGCTGTTTCAGCCCTGCCTGCCTGTTTGTCTGTCTGTTGCTCTCTCTGTTGGCTTCATAGGCTCTGAATCATGTCCCTCCATAGGAACACCAGACCCTTACGACGTGGACTTGTAGTCTGGGACAGAAGATGCTTAAGCTGATTTAGCTGAACTGGGGCAAACTGGTTTGTAGACACACATTAGAGTGCCGTTTGGGAAAAGGCTGAATGTAGCTGCTCTCAAATGGAAATAAGATGGTGGCAGTTTCAAAGGCAGGAGGGCACAAGCCCCTGGCCCAGACCCTGCGGTTGTCCAGGGGACGGGGGACTGACCCGCCTCTGTAACCTCACTCTTCACAGGAGGGAAACCACCTTCTGTCCTGAGGGAAGCATTCAGAGGACACATCCTAAGGACGATCCTTGTAACTTTTCTCCTCCTTTTTTGGCCTTCTCCTTCGAGTTTTACAGCAGGAGGGCTCAACTTGGCACAGCGCAGGTATCTTGAGGTTTTCTTTCACTGAAGGAAATTAAGGCTGCAATTTGAAATGGACAAATCAAAGGAAATTCAAAGTTTAAGACCCACATACTCTTTCAGCTATTTGTCCCACAAGAGCCCAAGCTGTTGGCATGGCCAGTGCATTAACAGTGAATATCCTGTCTGGCTCATGCCCATTTTTTGCCATAGCTGTATTATTATTTAAACATTCTATAGGTTTTGTACTTAATATATACAGAGTGATGATCGCTGGGGCCATAATAATGAAATATGACTTTCTTAATGAAATTTCAGTCCCAGCTCATTTCACTGCTGACATTGAGGTGACTGCAAATAAACACTTTCCAGAAGAGTCAGTTAAATGGCTGCATAAGCAATTTATCAAATACTGTACCATTGAAATAAATAAAAAAGAAGTATTCAAGTGTGGTATATTACTGCCTGTGGCTTTGTTCCCAATAACCTCACTCCTTGTCTTTCTAATAGTTAGATTCCCACTGACAGAAAACAAATCTCTCTCCAACTTGGAGAATTTTATCAGATTTATCTGAATGTCAGATCAATGTGTAGGAAACAAATAGAGTCAGCAACATGATTTAAATTAGAAGTCTAACAATTTACAGTCTCCACTGGTTTCTCATAAACCTTATTAACGTTTGGCATTGGGTACCAAGGAACTATAAATAACATTCCAAAAGAACATTTATATCTGCTTAGACTCTCGTTATATGTCTTCAACACAGCTTAAATAATGTCAGTAATACCTTCATCATGAACAGGAAATGAAAAAGTTACCCCATACATGTTTTGTCTTTTAATCAAATATTATTTTCTCCTTAGAACTGCAGAACTGTTTTTTTAATATTTGTTTTATTTATTCGAAACTTATGGCTACAATTTCCACTTGTTTTTCTAGATCTCAGTAGGGTACAAACCCCTCCCATCTGAACAGAGCTGAACAGTTTCTTCACATCTCTCCATGCATTCCTTCCCTCCCACCCCTTCACCTCGGCTGCTGTTGGAGGCCAGGCTCTCTCCTCAGGGATGTGGGCAGGGCCAACACCGTGACGCCATGAGCTGCCTGCGGGCAGTGAGAGCATGAGGAAGGAGGGCACCACCAGGCATTTCTAAAACTGGGTCTGACTGTAGGATAGCAGGAGATGAGATTTATAGACAACCTCCCCAAACTGCCCTCACTCATTTCTCATATTCTTAATCCTCTTTCTTTCTCTCATTTTAGTCTTTTCTCCTATCTATGTGCAACGATGCCATTTTCTTCCTTAGAAGAATGGACCCAGATTTTCTTTTCCATCCAATACATCCAAACAGTCCTGTCCAAAATTCAGTTCTGTTCTGAAATCATCTGTTCCCAATCTGCTGCGTGGTCCTTGCCATTTTGATTGCCTCTCTCAGCTGGAAGACTATTTCCTTGGGAAAAGATGCAGAATTACTCTCTTCTAAAATATTATGCAGCTGCCAGACTGAACCTAGGAAGTCTCGCCTAGGGTGGGATTCATTGGACCAAATGTCACCATCTGCACTGGAAGATCTACTTTTGCTCAGTCAGTGAATTCAGAGTGAACATTTTGTGATGGAACTGGCACCTAATTGTGTTGCTGGTATCTAGTAAATGAACAGAGAAGCAACAGACATTGTGCATCATGCATATAATAAAGGCAAAGAGATTAAGAAATGAAAAAGAATTAGTGGTCTGGAGATGAACAAATAGTAGAAAGAAGCAAAAATCCAACAAATGTTGGCCATGTCAACACTGTAAAAAGGTAATTAGTTCTTACAGATATGCAGGGCACATTCATCTAAACTAACTTTAGAGGCTTACAGAGCCTACATCCTTTATAGTCAAAGAGAAGAAATAGGCATGTTGGGAGAGCAGTTCATCTGCACTAAGATGTCTGCCTTAGGAAGACGTGAACTGTGTTTTAGATGTGTCTCTTTCTCCCCATTGACTACAGAGTGAGTTTAGACAATTAGGCCAGGTGTAGATGTTTATTGGCATCTAATAGTAGGTGAGATCAGCCTTGGTGGCCATAGCAGAAAGGGTGCTATGATACACACCATGCCAGGAGCAATGTGGCAGCCTTCCACTGTGACTCACCATGGGGAGCAAAGAAATGGGATGCATAGCCAGAGCTTCATGCTTGTTGGTGCAGCAAGTCTCCTGGGAGTTGGTGCCACATGGTATACGGTAACTTGCCCACATGATGAGAAAGAAACTGTGATAATCTCCTATGTACAGCAGTTCCCTCCAACAGCTCCTTGTCTGAGATGAAATCAGGGAAGAGCTGCATCCTTGTAATTAACTTTGCTCCTTTTTAAGGCATCCAGACTCCAGGTCATCTCATCTCCTAGAATTTCATCATGGCCGCTTGCTTTTCTTGGACAGCCCTTCTCATAGCACTCCCAGGGCCTACACCTAGAGCCTGGAAACCCTCCACCAGTCAGCTTTCCAGGGGTGCTCTCTCCTTCTTACCCCTCTCATCAGCCCCTGTCAATAGTCGTCTCTCTCCAGTTGTTCGCTACATCTATTCCCACGCTGACTATTGAATCTGTGAAGCAAACTCTCACAGCTGCCTCTCCACCCAGCCACCCACGCTCACCCTCCCAGCCCAATGGGGCAGGTGGGACCCTTTTCTAAAGTATTAAGGAAGTCAGCACACAGTGGTGAAGCTTCACTTGCAATTTTTGTTTTTAGTCTGGCTTCTAACAAGGCACTTAGATTCAGAAGGGTTTTAGGAGCCAAAAAAAAAAAGTGCCAACGGCAGAAAAGGAAAGAATACAAACAAAAATTAACAAGCCACAGAAATGCTCAAAGAAATATTTCAAAGAGGTGGCAATTAGATTTAGCTCCTCAGAATGATGTGACAGTTTCAAAGGCAGAAATATTTGACATTCAGTAGCATAAGAACTGGTGGAAAATTAATTCCAAGAATGTCTAGCCATGAAGCCAAATGTTTCTTCACCTACAGAAGTCAGCTTCAAGAAAAACAAAACCTTTAGCTTGACCTTCAAACATCAATTAGTGGCTGATTTATTGACAGTGTTCCAGAAAATGGACAATGCATATGAAGACATTGGGAAGACTGTCCAATAAATTACATTTTTTTTGAGTTTCAGGGGGTGTAGCCAATTTTCCACTTTGAACAAGCTCTGCCAGGGTGTCCTTTTGTTAGGTCTAAGAATTAAAATCAAACAGAACAACAGCTTTATTGTAACATGTGGTTTAGCAATAGACCTGAGGCTACTACTCAATATTAAATCTCCACAATAAAAAAGAGGAATAATTACACACTTTGTTACGGAAATTACATGATAAGTTCATTAGAAAACTCTGTGAAAATACAGCTAAGCACATGTTATTTCAGTTTTCCACTACCAAGCTGTCTTCTTACTGTGACTATTTGAGGGAAGTTGTTGTGTTCTGCACGGGAGTCAGAAATCATTGCAAGTTGCAAGGTCCCATAGTCCCTTTAATTGGAGGAAGGAGAAACTCTGTCAGAGTTACTTTTTATTTTTGAAAGCTATTTTTTTCTTTTCCTCTCAAGTTCCATCAAAAGATGGTAGCAGCCATCTCTAAAAGTGGCTCCAAAGTTACGGGGCACTCACAAAGCTGAGTTTAGGCTGTCAACATACAAGCGAGCTTTGTGCAATATTTTGAAGTGCCAAAGTTCCATTTCTGAAAGGGGTTTGACAACCTAAGAGCCCAGATCAACTACCCAGGTCCTGCAGCATAGCAGGTTACCACATGTCCGCTAAGCTGCAATACCTCTCCCTGTGTCTGCTTTCAGTCTGTGGCAGCTCTGAACTTACCTCATAATATGAGAGGTTTAAATAAGGTCAAATTACATTGCATTTGTATGTGTGCAGACATTTACTGCTATTCAGCTTATGCACAACCTCTGGTAACTCCTGGCCGGATGAGTCTGAGCAACCTGACCATGTGTTTGATCTCTAAGTACCACTCAAAGTCAACAGGGCTTAGTAACAAAGGTAATTCTGAAAATTTTACTCAGAAACTGGCAATTGCTTGTGAAGCACCCATGCCTGATTGAGTTAAGGAGATCCTACCAATTTTAGGAATATGACAGTAGGCAGTCTGTAAGAGGACAATAATTGCTAAAGGAGCTGCTTGTCATCAAATGATCAATCTAGCATTGGTCCTTATGCCACATTATACAATTGATTCTCCTTGTAGAGAGGTTTACTGCATATATTTGCTGTAATATCTTCTTTGTGGAAAGTGTATAATTTGCATGATGACACAGACAAGGGAGATGACTTTCATTCATCACAGGCCCACGAAAAATCCCAGTCAAGGAGCAGAGCCCAACACAACGACTGGTGAGGAGACCTCAGCCCTGGAGACCTCCCCATATGCCTCCCATTTGGGGCACAGGATGACAATGCTGGAAACACAGCAAAACATTCTTTACCTGAGCACCGACAGGCAAAGACCCAGAGAAGGAGGCCTTGGGGAGCAGCTGAGATACTTGAAAGCCACCAGCGTTTCTGTGTGGCTGGTCACCTGTGTGTTGCGTATTGCTTTTATGACACATTTTTCTGAAATGCTCTCATTCTGGACATTTAATGCTTTGCTCTAAGGAAGCTGTGCAGCCCTGTCATAACCCTGCCATTTTCTCCAGACACAGCAGAGCAACAGTGGTTGAAAATGAATGCCTGTGATTTGTGTGAGTAAAGTCATCTGAAGCAATCACCAGCATGTGGCTTTATTCAGAGACAGCTTATGCTGGAAGAATTTCCTTTTGCAGATACAATCGGGGTTGTTCTACCCCTGCTGGCTCTATATGCTTTAGTGGTAGATCACAGATTTTAGCAATTCCCTAGTGCCTTTTCACTTTTTTTGGCTGGATATTGAGCTCCTGGTCTGCCAGCTGTCCAGAAATCCTGTACGAAGGCCACTTGCCATAAGTGGCAACAGCCAACCTGCACATTTGCACAAGGAGTCTTGCAGCTGGGACTTGTTGGACTTGCAGTATACGCTTCAATCAATTGCCATTAGAACTAGGCTGAAATCAGACCATTCTGGATGGCCAGCAAAGGAAGGTCTCCTTATGCTATACAGCACGTGTATATCTTGGTTCCACCTGACTTTAATTCTGTATTGAAATAAGAGAGACTGAGTAGGAACCAATTCAAAGTGAACATCAAAGGTTTGTATAGATTTTAAATAACTGATTCTCAGTCCATGTTGATGAAGCAGATTAATATTAGCACACCACATTTAGAAATGGGGAAACTAATACAGACATTTATGTCCAATAACCTTTTGGTGGTTGTTTGGTGAACACTTCAGGAGAAAAAAAACATTTGATTTTTTACAGCAATGTAAGGAGAAGGTCTACAGTGTCTAGCACTAGCCAGAAACTTGGCAGTCCTGCTCAGAAGCCATTTTTAAAAGTTGCTCTAGCCCAGTGTCCCAAGCCACCCAGGGAGTCAGTGAGAAGAACCAGGTGAGAGCTAAGGAGTTTCTAATCACTGCTTGTGTTTTCCCACTTCTAACTCAAGCTTCTGGACTAAATATAAAGTGAGCTGTCAAGTAAATGCACTCACGCCATATGCTAGAAACATCACAAAGCTTTGTTGGCCATATAAAAATTGCTGCACATGGGAACAATAACTCTTTCTTGAAAACCAAATAACTATTCTGATCTAAATCAATCAGGCCTGAGAAAGACAGAAAGTCCTCCTCTTTCAGGATAAGGTCATTGCACAAGTGTTAGGAATATAATGGAGATTTAAAAAAACACACTTTGTGATAGCTGTCCTTCTCAGAGCTATTGCTTTTAAGTGTGAGCTATAAGAACTCTTATACCAACATTTTAGCCCAGAGGAAATACCCCTGTCAATGATATATAACCTCTTACAGGTCATAGTCCTTAACTGGAAGTCAGTCCTCTTGTCTGATGGAGTGATCACTGCAGAGCACATTGTGAAGTGTCAGTCAAGTTTTGCCTTCCATTTTTTCTCCTCCCTTCCTCACTTTCAATGTATGATAACTTGAGTATTAAATTCAAGACAAATAATTTGTAGAAAGCTGGGCAGTCTCTGCTTTTTCAGGTGTGTAATGTAAAATTGAAAGGTAACCATATGTCTCCGAGCTCTGTTTCTAACTGCAAATTTGTTTGAAGGCATAAGGACAGTTGTGTCTGGGTAGATCTCATTTGCTGTTTCTATTCAAGTGGCGCTTCGGAGTCTTTTGAGCAGGTTATTGTACAAAAAACAACGGAAAGGAAGACAGCACACCAGAAAACCTGCACACCTCATAGGGAAGTGACAGAGGCATACATGGGGCAGGAACTTTCACTTTTATTTTCACACTGCCTTGTGTAATGAGCTTAACTAATTTCTGACCAGGACTCTTAAATGCAATGAAAAATACGAGAAACAACAATAACAAGAAGGAGGGATCTCAGCTTCCTCTGTCTTGCCAGGGCTTTTTCTGGTGGGACAGGGGTGCCCGGGGAAGGGGATGGGCTTTCCCACAGCCCCTATCTCCATTTGGGTTATTCTGGGGCACGTTTGTGAACTGCAGCCGTGTCCCTACTGAGACCCCAAATGACCCCAGCTGGGGCCACAGCTGCTCCATGTGGGACCCGGATCTATGTAGTTTCCTTTAAAACCAACTGGCTCCCCACGAGCTGGAATGAATCAGTTTAATTAGCTATGATTTGTATCCCATGGCTAAGCAGGCACCAGCCCTGACCGAAACCCCTCCTGGGACCGGGGCATCTCTGGGGCCCTGCTCACTCACGTGTCCCTCGCCGAGCTGGGCAGTCTCCCTAGCCAGCCTCAAGGACAACCGGCACACAGCTTCAGAAGTGGCTCGAGCGGAATGGAAAGACAGCAGAAGAACGTGCACATGGGTGGAGCGGCTGCAGTGCTTCCAAGGCAGGCAGGCAAACAATTCAGTGCTTACAATTTTAAATATTACGACTGCAGATGCAGCGATCTATGTGGGAAAGTAAGAAGGAGAGAAAAGAGGGCTTATGGGATGACCTGGAGGAACACAGTGAAGTTAAAGAGGGTGATTTGCAGCCAGGCTCTTCAAGGTCAGCCACCAGTGTGGTTATCATTAAATGTTGCAAACAGAAGCCAAAATAGAATCATGTGAGAGCAACATTCAATTCTGAGAAGTGGTTTGGCATTTTTTGCTTGTTTGTTTGTTTGTTCAGCTAGCATCCCACTGCTTTATCCTTATCACGCTACCCGAAATCTACTTTGCATATATAACAAGTCCTCAACAAAAATCTTGCAGTCTGATCAAAGCCAGAGCAGGGAAAAGGTCAAAGCACAGGTTATAATGCACGAAGCTCCAGGGAGCTCTGTGTCACACGTGCATGTGTGTGTATAAACAAATATCCTCTCTGCGTGATGCACTGACAGTAGATAAAATTCATGGCGTGTGCTCGTCAGGAATCAGCACTGTGCTGACAAAACTGCGTGACAGCTGTGAGATAAGCAGTGCGAAGTGACCAGCTGCAGAGCAGAACCTGCTCAGGCAGGCCTGGATACTCGTCCCCATGCTGAGATCTGGATCTTGGCAGCTATATTTTTCACATATGGAAAAAATACTGGGAAATCTTAAATATTTTTCCTAAATAGTAGCATAAAAAGTGATTGCAATAGCCCCAATGCCTGGCTGTTCGTGACTTTATTCTCCTTGTGTGGCTTCCACTTGGCTCACCATTGAAGTGCTGCTGGAGCCACAGCTGGACATGAGAGAGCACTGTGCTTTCAAATATAAATTCATAAATTCAGAGATTCATAAAGCGTGAGGCCAGCAGAGACTGTTCTGATAATTTGTTCTGACCTTCTTCATCATGTGGGTCATGGAGTACCCTATATATGTGAATATATATATATATTTATGTATACGAGAATCACTGAGTGCTTGACTTTATCTTATCTGATTCAGGAATCGTATTGTCATGCTACTTGTCTTTCCCTCCTTGCTGCTTACAGTCTTTATTCGGCTTCAGTGGACTTGTCTTTCTCAACCTTTTCTCTATATTCTTGTTAGGTCTCTGTGTGGAGATGTACCTTCAGACCCAAGGTCTTCCGCCGGCCCAGCACCACACAAGGCAGAGCTTGCCAGGGGAATCTGCCTATCCATGTTTCATGGCCGAGGCCAGCTAAGGTTGCTGCCCTGTATGAGCTGCTATGCTGTGCCTGGGTGGTGCCATTGAACAGAGCTGCTTGGGGAAACTCCAGGACTGGGAGTCTGTCTCTAGCTCTGCTTTGCCGTTTCTCTCCTACAAATTCCTCTCCTTCATCTCCCTCTCACAGTTTCCCTGTTCAGCTCCCCATCACCGGCAATATGTCCTCCTTTGCTGCCTTGACTCTACTGCTTGGATGTATTAGTCCTCAGCTACCTGATTACTTTTAATTCCTTCCTTTGTTCTATTGATTTTGCTGTAACTGAATCCATCTGCTGCATCTGACCGATGGGGGGATGGGAAGGCTGTTTTTCAAATGGCTTCTTTCCTCTTTAAAAGGGCGGTGTTTTACAGAACTCAGCATGAGAGTTTTGGTGCTGTCTAGAAATTTCCACAGAACATGTTCTGTATCATTTCATTACTGCTCAGCTATTTGCTGGTTATTATTAACAAATTTGATTATGGTGGGTCAAATTGTATGTGAAATATACAGTGTTCCCTTTCTCTTGTTCCTCCAGACGGCTATTTGTGCCAGTCATGTACTGTGCTCCAAGCCAACGACAGACCCACAACTGCCAAAAACGCAGCTGAAGCAGGAGTCTCCCGTATTTTCATCTTTCCACTTGCTCCCTGGCCAACATTCTCAGCTTCACTTCAAGCTGCCAGCTCCCTCGGCCCCACTACCTGCTTGGCCGTGTCCACAGGTGGTAGGCAAGGATGAAGAGGTGTGCGGTAGAGAGGAGAGACCTCTTCAGTTTGCTGTGTGTGTGGTCCCAATGGCCAGCGGTCTGCCTGTTTTAGCTGGTGGGAACAGTTTTTGGAGGAGTGAACCAGATGCTCAGCAAAACCCATCCTGGGAGCTGTGCTGGAGGGAGCAGAAGAAGAAAAGGCAACAGAGACGTTTCAGAAGGGATGAGTGAAAGAAGTGGGAACACGACTGCAGGAAAAGCAGGCTTCCTGACAGCTGTCAGTTGTGTGCTCCAGCACCGAGCCATTCTCCGCGGCTGGTCAGGACCTAGACGCTGCTCACACTCTTCATTCCTGCAAGCAGCCTTGCTCACCTCAAGGAATTTGGTCACCTGGACATGTTACGTGGTTGTTCTGCCTCCAGATGGCAGACGGTGTTACCAAGACAAGCTTTGCAGAGGTTCTCCAGCTGTGGATGTCAGATGGTGCTTCTCAGACAAATTCAAAGAAAAAGCCAACATTTTCCTGACTCAGCTTGGCTTCCACAAGCTCAGCTGCTATCATAGAGGTGAAAGACAGCATCACAATGACTCACTCATTATATACTATATATTTCACATAAGGTTTATTAGTATTTTTTTAACGCAGATGCACTTGAGCAAGACTTCCTGCCTGATGGCCAAGCATAATCTTGAGGCCATGTGAAAAAAACATCAAAGCTCTGTTTCCACTGCGATTAACTGCCCTGAATGCTGGATTTGTGCATAACAGAGAGGAATTCACCCCACAGCCTGGGGAGAAGCTTCACTTTTCAAGTAGCAGACTGATCAAACCGCTCAACCCTGCAGGTAGGACCAAAGAGTTGGCCATTGTGCCTAATCCCATCTCTGTATTGGCTTGTTCTTGTGCTCCTGTGATACGGGGTCAGTGATGAAGGTGTGCTAACAGACTTATGCATTCTCCCATCATGCAACAGATCTGCAGCTGTTCTCATCTCATGGCTTATGGTAGCAGACATAGCCGAGGACAGTGTGAAGGTGGGTGAAAGTAGAGAGGGTTCATAGGTGATGGTGGGAGAAAGTTCAAGGACGATGCAGAGGTTAGGGGAGCTACTCCCAGGAAGTTGAGAGAGTGCCTTAATGGTTAAATGAAACCTATCCAATGTTACTTCAGCCTTCTGGCTGACATTTTGATACAACATATATGATGGAAATCAGCATTTTAATTGCTGCAATAACCATCACAGTTCAAAAGTATTGTTCAGAAATTTTCTATTACTGTCTGGAGCGCTAGTTTTTACGGTGCCATATACATGTGCAGTATGGACAAGTTACAGTTGCCGTGGGAACATTAGTAATGAAATTCTTGAGTTCTCAGTGCTTAAAAATCTCCAATGAGTTATAAAGAAGGCTTGTTTGCATTTCATTTCCTTAGTTAAAGGCAGAAAAAATAATTCCCCCAAGCCTTTGTGACAAAATTTGCCAAACTAACACCCCTCCATCTTAAAGCTCTGTTTGACTTTTTTTCCAACAAATGTCTCATGTATCCCTCAGCACTACGATGAGAGAAAAATGTTTTTTGAATAGGTCTAAGGAAATGCAATGCTCTTCCTGCCTCTATAATTTTCACACTGATACCTGTTCAACATGAGTTCTGGAAAGGTGAAATTGTGTTCACGGTACAGAGTGAAAGCCCTGAAACCTGGGATTTATTTCTGGTCTTGGGCAATCTTTGGCATCTCCTCTGAATTCTGTTTTTTGAGTTTGCTGTCTGTAAAAAGAAGACTTTGCTGCTTATTGACCCTTTTGTTTTTTTCCTGGGTCTACTCAATATGAGTCTAGGGTGATACTGAAGTCTGGATGAGTTTGAGGTAGGGATGTAATATATGTATGTAAATATCAGGTCTGTTCTGGGAAGTACAAAGGAGAACTTTTCCCCCTGTAGGTATCACAATTTTCTGTTTTAAAATACTGATTGCCTCCACGTGATCTCCCATGTCCCCACTGGCACTAGCATGAATCACCTGGCATTTATCAGCATCCTCTTGTTGTTCAGTAAGACAGTCCCCAGCACGCACACAACTAAAAGGTTTCATGCTCTTATCTGTGTGCTGAGATTGAGCAGTATCTCATGAGAATTTCTTCAATTCTCATAGCGTTAAGTGGGGGAGGAGTCTACTGTTATCACAGCCCAATGTTGTTTTTGTTTATCTGAGAAATTCTGTCTTTAAGAACAATTTTTGGAAAGTATCTGATACTTTTGATCCCCTCGCCCCAATTAAAATTAGCTCTTAACCTCTTTTTGGCAGGAAAAGAATAAGATCTAGTGCCTGAAGACAACAGGCAACCACATATCACCAGGAAAACAGTTACTTTTTTTTTTTTTTTTTCCCTGATAAGAAAATAGTTGCTGGAGCAGAAGCTGACCCCAGCACAGCCAGAGCAGCTCTTTTGAGTTAATCTGCTTCCCTTTCGGATCTCACACCACAGCACAGATAACAATAACGAATTTAACAACCGGTAATAGCCCATTTAGAAAGGCCCTGTGAGGCTCCCTGTGTATTTGAAGGCAACATCAACAGCATTTGTAGGGTCTCAGGGTAAAGTATGTAGGGTGCCTAATAACCTGTTACTCGCAAAGCTGTAGTTTAGAAGCTAAGTACACGTCTGGTAGGAGTGTATTCATAGCAAAGCCAAGGTATTTGTAGAGCTTAAAACTGCAACACAAAATGCTATTTTGCACTCAGGAAAGATGTAAGGTTATGGTTCTGTTTCAGACACATATCTAGATGTATGTACAAAATGCGAAATCATACTACTGTTTTCCAGTCTTTGAAAACTGCATTCAGGACAGTTGTAAGAGAAAAACTTTGCCAGTACACAGCTGAGCATTGTAGAGATGAATGTGGTGTGTGAAACAATTACAGAAAGCCTGGAAGCCACAATCCTTCATTTGTCTGTGAGGGGGCATGCAACTCCTTAGAGCAATTTGCTGTTGCTATAGTACAACCCTGTAAGGGTCACGAGTTCATGTGAAGAGGGTGAAGTGGGCACTTGATATTAAGGATATAGGTATATGGATGGGAAGAGGGGGAAAGGATATGGGGGAGCTGTGGTAAGAGATGGAGGGAAAAGGGCATAGTCTGAAGTTAGTTGAGAAGGTGAAAAAGAAATAATGAAAGAGGGGAAAGAAAAGACAAAACAGACCAAGAAGAAAAGAATGTATAAACAACAGAGACCCAGAGAAGTTAGAAAATGGATAAGATGACTTACAATAAGATTGATTAATGTATTATATCATCATTAACAGTGACCAAGAATGAATAATAAGACAATGAGCACAAGTGCCTCCACTCTGCTCTGTCTTGCAGAGAGCTCCTTTACTGACCCTGGCATTTTGGAAACCTGGATATGTTGAGGAGGTTGGATGGGAAACTGTGGAGAGCATATATCTCTGCTGACTCAGCTCTACCACATAGTCTGCGCATTAATTCTTAAGTCTTGGAATCTAGAGAAGAAGCAGTTGTTTTGGGAAAACTAAGAGGCAGGGCTTGAGTGTGAATGAAGGATTTGGATGCAGCAGTATAGGAAGAAGGATCTAGTGATGAAATTCTAGTAAGAAGACAACAAATATTTTACCTCTCTTTAACATCTTCTCACTCATTTATCCGATAGCAGTCTACAGACATATAATTGTTGACTACAGAACTATTCCAACGTTGATTTGAGCAAAGGAGGTATCTTCAATGTACCTTGCATTGACATTAGTTCTACTCCAAATTAAAAGAGTACCTAAATTGAACAGCTTGGATCTGATTCTTAATAACATTGACAATGTCTATATTTACATAAATACACATTTTTATATATATCTTATATTTTCATATGTTGAAAATAGAGTAATCTAACAGGGGGAAGGAAAATTATTCTACAGGACGCAGCTAGGATTGATTTCTGAAAATGTCAGTAACTTGCTTTATATACAAATTTGCATTTCAGAAAAATCAACACAGAGCCAGAGGAAGATGAAGGAAGACTAATAATAAAACATTACTGAATTATGCTATGAATAACATTGTTTAAAATAGTTGTTTCATAACTATGAATCAGATGCTCTTCTTCTAATCATTCCCAACACATGTCCTGTACTGGACAGTGTTAACCTTCCAGCTCAGAGACTGTGAATTCTCAGTGTCAAATGTCATCTGAATTCCTAAATCTCTAACTTTTTAGGGTTTCAGTTACTTCAGTCCAAGTTGATTAGCTTAATGAATGGGACTTACATTCTTGATTACAATGGTGAAATTTGGCTCAGTGGAGCAGATCCTTGGCTACTAAGCTTCAGAGGTGAGGTGACAGCTCAGCCAGTCAAGGGTCTGACCTGTAAAGTGCCAATGGCTTAGTCCTCTACAAAATACCATTTGCCCTCATCATCTTGTAAGGGTGGTGGCAGCTATGTTAGCCCAATACCTTGCAGAATCACTTAGAACCTCAGAAAACTTAGTCCTAAACTGACTTAATAATCTATTTTTTTTTTGTCTGGTTTTCTTTGTCTCCTGAAAAATCACAATGATGCTATTAAAGCTGGAGATGGGGCATAAATGGAGCCTTTAACCAATCCCATCCCCTCTCTCAAATTCAGATCAAATGGAATGACATCCAAACCAATCCCAAGTTGTTTTTGTCTTTCCAAAACCAAAACCTGAATGATGAGGTTTTGCAAAATTCAAACCCAAACCACTCCAGTTTGTCCATTATAGACATGAGACTGAACTTGAAACCTTTTATCTAGGCCCTCTATCCCCTCTGGACTTTGATGGTTTGGCTAAAAATGGAACCTGGATTTAAACCATCCCCAGTTTGAGTTGTGCAAATCACAACCTGACTAATGTAGTTCTTCAAAACCAAAACCATAGCATGGCCTTCTTGTTCTATCCCTAATTGAATTAAATGCTTTCTGTCCAGAGCATTATGGAGACTGAAATGTACAGAAGAATACTATCAGTGTAACACAGCCTTTTATTTTATTCATTCCCAAAGGGCCTGATCCTGAAATCACAAAGCCCTCTCGCCTCATCGGACCATCCTTGTGGGCACTTTGTGAGATACTTCTGCTTTGAAGAGGGCAGCTGCTGCTTTCTTTGAAAATAGTGAATTAACTTTCATTGAATTCAAGAGCAATGTACCCTTTCTCACTTGTGTTTTCTGCGTACTTTTTTATCCCATGTATGTGCAGGTTATGAAATCTCTTCTGTTTCAGGAGGGGCTGAAGTTGAGCAGAGCTGGCCATGTCCCTGTCATCAGAAGAAAGCAGGTTTATGTCTTGAACAAGTTTTTTTCAGCCTCTGACCTCATATAAGTCTGCTACCAGAAGAAAAAGGGCTCCCTGTATGGCATCTTTTGGCATTTCTGATAGACTCTACCATCTTGTCGATTTTCCTAAGAGAGAGTCTCCTAGCATAGAAACAGCTGACGCAGCTCCTAGGACAGTCCTAAATACCTTCCTGGGGAGGGGCACAGCAAGCTCTCGAAGGACTTTCTGTGAACTGTTGCCCATCCTGGATTTTTGCTCGTGACAGACGTAAGATTTCTCAGCTTTGTCTCTGCCTTCCCTTGCTGCCACAAGCGAGGGTCCAAGGGCAGTGCTTTTCCACCTCTGGACTATGTGCGGGCTACTTTGAACAGGCCAGTGAATGGCAACTAAGAAAAACAAGCCTAGTGGAAATAGGATTTAAGGCAGTATTATGTACTCTGACTCTCCAGCATAACATGCAGGGAGTCTGCAAATATAGACATGCCTGAAAACCACCACTGGCGTTCACAGAGAGGTCTCCTGGAGCTCTGGGAAGGGAGATGAGTGCTGCCAAGAAACCAGCTCCACCCTGGCATCCCAAGGAGGCAGACCATCCCAGCTTCCCCTGCCGAGGACCTGCTGCTTCCCCAGTAGCTATGCTAACAGAGCGAGAGTCCTTTTTCTAGGTCTCTAGGACTGCTGCAGGCTAAACTTCAGCTAATGCTTCACTTTATTTAGTTGGATCCCATTTTCTGATGTTTTGGTTGTTTCTTACAGGTAAATTTTTACTTCTCTGTTAGTGTTTTGCTATTGCTGCCATTCTCTGCTGATTTTTTCTGTTTTTTTTCATGTTTGGATTACAACAGATCATATAGAAGGAATAATGGCAAAGGAGATATTTTAAGAGCAGCATAGGCAGATTAAAAATGCCCCACTCTTTAAATACCAAAATCTGTGAACTTAAGAGCAATAGTTTTCCTCGTCTGCTTCAAGCACTAAGATTCGTACCCTTTCTGTACGGCTACAAGCTACTCTGAGGAGAAACAGGCACAGAAGTGGAGCAAGCCGGACATTTAACTAGATAGCTGGCACAATTACAGTTATACCACAAGTCAGCTTGGACTAATAAGTTGAATAAAACTCAAAGCCCAGTGTCTTTTTTTGCCCTAGGCAATGACTTTTATCCAGTATGTTCTCTTAAAAAGAAACAGGCTAAAAGCTAAGGACAAAAATGCAATCCTGTGTGCCTAAAGTTAAACAATGAAACCCGTGCCAGCAGTGCCTCCTTACCCTGCCCCGGAGCCCCAGGGGATGGGATGTTGTGGGTTCATCCTCTCTTTTCATCCACAGCACAGGGCAGGAGGAAGAGGGAGAGTTTTGTTTCATGAAAACAAGAAGAAGAGGATCTTCCTCCTTTCTCCTCTTCAAAGTCAGGAAGGAGGAGACAGTTGAGATGGGGGTAGGGGAAAGGAGGGAGGTCACGGGAGAAGGTTGTACCTTCCCTTTGGCATCATGGGCTCCCTTCAGAGAATCCCGCCACTTGGTTGTCAAAAAACAAGTAAAACTTCCTTCCCCTGCCTCGTATCTTCCTGTTGACCCAGACCATCTCCCACCTCGCCTTCATTTGGTACCACCAGGATATATTACTTTTCAGAGATCCCACCTGTTGGACAGTTTACAGGGCTGGGGTGGAGCAGTAAATGTGCATGCCTTATGTCTGGGTCCCTGTAGTACTGCACATCTGGGTAAGATTAAACAAAGCCAGGGGCTGGAAGTGCCAGTATAACAAAACGTACAAGCCATAAGCACTCGATTTAGGACCTGTGCACATGTTTTCAATGCTAATTTGAAGCAAACCTTTTCAGATTCGTGCTTCAATGTCCTTTTGCAATGCTTAGAAATGATGTAACTCCAATGCCTTTCATCCATAAGACCATGCTGTTACTTGGCCTGTCCCGGCCAGGCTCCTAGCACAGAACCGTGTGGTTATCATCACAGACATTTTCCTGTCAGAGCAACCGCCCCCGTATAAGTTTTTGTCAGGCTATCACTAGAAATTTGCTCTGGTGTGAAGCCAGGTCTGGCCCTAGGAGTTTATGGAGGGGGAAGAGCCCAAAAACATTGAGAGCCCTTATATGGGCCTTGATATGGCTCCTTTTGAAGGGCTGGGCACAGGCACGTCTGAGCATTGTGCTGCTCAAGCCCCCGACGGGTCCCTGGGCTCAGATCCTGCTGAGCATGGTGAGGACTGAGACCAACTGACAGTGGAGCAGCACGCCTGGAGGGCAAAGCTGCTGCAGAGCTGACTCTTTCTCCTGTTCTCTCATGGCATCCAGCTACCCTCTGTGAGCTGAGAGTAAGCTGGGCAAATGTCAAACCACGTAAAAATAGGGGTGTTTCAAAGCTTGCTGCTCTGGAGCAAAGGGAACGTGAAAATATTGGTGGGTTATGTAGTTGCACTAAATCTGTGCAGCTTGATTTAGAACGTACTGGATAATCTTTTTTTCATTCCTGTGCCCTCCACTTTTTAACAAGATCAGGCTAAGCTCCAAAAGAGACCCTCCAGATCAGACCTGCAAGCTCATCTCCATGGTTGCCCCATATCTCTCCTGGTGTCACCTGTACGTATGAGCAGAGAGGAGCTGAAGGAAGCACCCCAGCTGAAGGAAATGGGGAAGAGCATGACGGTCCTGAGGGACACTGATGTGGCAGGTCAGAGAGGAAAAGTTTTAGAGTTTGGGTGTTTTCAATCGGAGAGACAAAAAGGCTAGAAAGAAGATACTTGTGAGAAAAATCCCCTCCAAAGACAGTTGTGGTGGAAATATTTTTGAGAAGCCCAGTCTTCAGATCTGCTTACTACATCTGATTGAGTTGCACAGTACTCAAAAGTTGTTAAAAGCGTTCCTTCTGAGAAGGGCTATCCTTGTTCCCATCCATCTGCCATGAAAAACAGGTTTCCCACTGTCAGATGCAGAAACTTTGAGGCAGAACTGGCTTGAACTATAAAGTTAATAGCATGTCCATAAATAAGTGAATTATCCTCAGACATTTTGGTGGATCTCTTAAAATATTTACTTTTTAGGGGCAAGTTGGGTAATGGGTTTTACTCAAACCTTAAAGCTTTAGTGGGCAACAAAGAATGCAGAGTGGAAGCTGCTTAACAGATGTTCCACAGCCTGGAGAGATAAAAGGAGATTGTTTTTACAAGTATAAATGATGACATAGTAGCCTGCACTGTGTAAAGTACATATTTTTATTAAGTCATTATGCAGTTGGACAAATAATTTTCCATATTTCCCAGTCATAACCTGCCTCATCCATACTGAAATTTTTGCCAGTTCTAGCTGCTTCTTTTTCACTTTACAATGCTGGCAAACTTTTTTTTTTTAAAAAAACAACCCTCAATTTTATTGCTTTAATCATTTAAAATGACATAATCTTTTGAAACTTTAGATAAATCTAATAAGGCTAATCTCATTAATAGAGTGCCAAAATCTCCTAACACTCCAAAGTGATTAAACAGTTTGGGGAAATTGCTTACTGCAGAAGACATAGCCAAAGGCAACAGAGGATTCAGATCTGGGCTCCTGTAAAAGAACTTGACTTGGTGAGCAGTGCTGCACTAATTTACTACGTGTTGTAGGTCTGGTCCCTAATTTATAAGAGTTGAACAATCAGAATAAATTGGATGAAAGTCTTCAAAGCAGCAGAACAGCAAGAAGGTAAAGGTTTATTTTCCCATAGGATCTAACATCTTTTTAAATTTTCCATACCATGTTCAAAAAATGAAAACTTTGAAATCTTGTCTCTGTTTTCAGACCATAGTAAATCAATAAACCTGAAGAAACAGACAGTGTGCTGCCATCAAAAGCACACGGGAGCTCCCCATTCACTCCTCTCTCAAACCGGGTTCCCCAGAAGTTTGTTTTCATTTTGAGTCTGCAGGTTTAGTTCGGTTGTGTCTGCTTCTCTGTGTGCGGTTAGTCCCTTTATAGCCTTTTACAGAAAAAAAAGAAACCACCCAAAGAAAAAGAATAACAACAAAAAAAAAAATCTATTTTTCCTCTCACCCACTCCCCTGGGTCATTTTTTTTTTAAAGTCTTATATTATTGGGATACCTAAACTTGTCTCTGTTCAAACAGGTTCTGTCCTACTGATGCTTTTGAAAGTTGCAGCTGACCATAGAAAGCAGGAGGATGTCCAGTCTGCCTTCATCCTGCAGAGGAAGGATGACAGGAGCCCAAGCAGGCAGAAAGTGACAAGATTTTGCATTAAGTCACCTTTAACAGTACACATAGGAGACGTGCTTTTATTAAGCACTGGAGTCAGGTGATACAAACCATAGACAGATGAATTGGTCTGGCATAACTGACTCCCCTGTGCTTCTGTCTGCAAAATATAGTTTATTTGCAGAACTGATGCTGAATAGAGCAGTATGATGCTGAAGCAATTCTAAAATTTCTTCGCTGTTCTGGTTGTGATCGGGAGTGAAAGCACAGGTCCTGAGACGCTGTTAAAAATCCCAGCCTTCACGAAGTCCTAGACAACAGGTGGTAAAGCCGACTTCCAAAAGATCTCTAATCTCATGCTGTGAATTTTGTAGCTTTGGATAGGCCTAGCTTTGAGAATTCATCAATACTGAACTGAAATCAGAACTGTCAAAGAGTAGCTTGTTGCTGGTGCTATGAATTAAAGTGATATTATATGCAGCAGAACCTTGTAGCCTACATGACATCTAACAGAAATTGCCAAAATGCTCCTGAAAAGACTTATTGTGATTTTAACATTTTGCCACCACACTGTTTAAGGTAAGGGCATTTGACCCACAGTTTATATTAATTTACGGTAGAAATTAAGATAAGATAATCCAGAAAAGTGCTAGATTGGACCATTTTACGTAAATGTAAACCCCATGTGTTTGAAAATTACAGCTCTAGTTCCTGCATTTGAACCTGTGGGATTATACTCTACAGTTCTGACTACAACTGATTTGTGAGATTTAAAGCACTTCTGTGTTTTCTTTCTGTTTCTTTTTAATCTTAATGAGAAATAAATCCATGTAAATAAATGGAGCATTATGCTTGGCTTTGGTTCAGTTTCACATCCAGACTTTGAACCCCAGCTGAAATGTACCAGGGATCTTAAATGCTTCTTTCTTGAACTGCCTTTGGTTAGAGGACACTGCATTTCACACAGATCAATGCAATCACTACCTCTGAATTTTATGCTTGAACAGCAGATGGAGTTTTAAAAATCCAAAGCTGTGTCAGTAATTGCTTCTTGAGTAAAAAATATCACAATATATTATTTGAGAATATAATTTATAGAATTTCGAGATCCTGCTAAGAATGAATGGCCAAAACACAGGAGAGTAAGGGATCCTTATTCCTTTCTCCCAACCAGTAAAAGAATAAGAGGAAATTTAAAGCTTTCAGAAAGAACCAAACAAAAATAAGGAATTGCAGAAGAAAACTGGATTTCCTCCTATGAAAACTTAAAAATAGGAGGAGAGATTTCATTCAGGAGAAAAAACAATCAATGAAAGTTTCTTATTGAAATGTAAATCCACTTGTATTTTCCACAGATGTTTAAATGGGAGCCAAAGAAACTTTAACAAGCAGTGCAAGAGAAAAATAAAAATATTAGAGACATCCTAAAATAACACCCAGACTTGTATCAGTGTTATATTTCACATGGGAAAAAGTCCGAGCAACAAAAGGAATTGTATTTTCAGTTTGAGAGACCTGTAAATAGCATTGGGAAAAATACATCTACTTTGAAATTGCATCTTAAATGACTCACGGTGAGACAGTTTGCTGGCACGTGATTCACCAGAAGTATCATGTTTTAGATCATTTTTATTTTTCAGTCTTCAGTTTCCCTGGAGTAGGGTGTCATCAGCCCTGTGCAATGCCTTGGCCACAGTGTCATAAACACAGTAATAATCATAGAATCATAGAATCATAGAATGGTTTGGGTTGGAGGGGACCTTATATATCAGCTAGTTCCAACCCCCCTGCCATGGACACCTTCCACTAGACCAGGTTGCTCAGAGCCCCATCCAACCTGGCCTTGAACACTGCCAGGGAGGGGGCAACCACAACTTCTCTGGGCAACCTGTTCCAACCCTCATAGTACAGAATTTTTTGTCTTATATCTAATCTAAATCTACCCTCTTTCAGTGTGAAGCTATTACGCCTTGCCTATCACTGCATGCCCTTGTAAAGAGTCCCTCTCCTGCTTTCCTGTAGGCCCCCCTCAGGCACTGAAAGCCTTCACTAAATCCCATGGAAGCAATAGCTGGTATGTGGTGTAAGGTACTTCATTGTTTTTATTGAGTATTCCTGTGAAATATGTCTTTTAATTCTGTTTCACTTCAGAAACTCCTGTGGAAGATGGATCCACTTCTGCATTAGAAAGTGAGTGAAGAAAGTCACAACATGCAGAACAATTCTCTTCAGTACATGAGCAATACCCAATACTTTTGAGCTAGCAATCTGATCTCATTTTGTATGCCCTCCCGCCAAAAACATTTAGTGAGATGGTGTTTGGTTACTAGCCTGAAGCTTTGTTGGAGAGATGTCTGGCAGCTCCTGAAAAACCACAGGGGATATCAAAACTCCAGCAGCAAGATCCTCCTCCAGGAGGGTAGGATTTAGATAATATTTTATTTAACGTGGTGACTCCATCCCTGCTCCTCTAGCGGGTACATCATTGATCTACAAGGCTTACAGTTACTGAAATACTGATGTGTTGCTTTTCATATTGCTCATTCACTGAACTCTACAGACAGTCTTCCCAGCAGTTAAAATTTCCAGTGTTTTCTACTGTTTCGGTGCCTCAAAAGGTCCAGCCCCAGCTGGAAACATGTAGGCATGGTATTTGCTGCATAGGAATTACGTAGGAAATTCTACATATTGTAAGCATACTACCTACTATATCAAACCTAGGTGGAATTTAGGCTTTGTGGACATAAGCTATTGTTATGAATGGTTCAGTGCCACATCATCTGGGGGTTATTCGGCTGCTCTGTGCAAACAGATCAAGCCATTGCCTCCCAAAGCCAACACCAAGAGGGCAGACAAAGCAGCTGTCCGGGCTTCCCAGTGCTCTCTGCTTATACGTGCCTCAGGTGCTGCTAAAACTGGCCTCCTCTGTATAAGCACCAAAGGGTGAAGTCAATTACCTTGTCTCCTGCTAGAGTGAGGTAACCAGACATCCCAGACTCCCTGCTTGGCCAGAAGACCTGTGATTTTTAATAGCTATTAAAAATATATTTATTTTTTGCTGTTCTTGGCTGATCTTCTCCTTTCATGCTGATTAACAGTGCTCTGATCTTTTACTGCTGCCTTTTAGTAACATAACAGCCTTCCAAGATGGAAGAAGGCCATGCTATTCCTCTAACTAGTGTTTATGTACCCTGTAATAATTTTTCTTTCAAGGTTGCTGCTTTTGCTAGGTTCTTCAACATCCTATATCATACATTTTATTTTAAAAGTAGGGGCACTTCTCTTAATTTTCCATGAGGACTTTTATTTGTGTTTAACTTATGGTTTTGAGTGTTGCTTCTTTGTCTTCAATCCTTGCAGACGTTTAAGTTACCAGCTGTGATTTTATGACATTGTTAATAATTTCTGCTTTTGTTCTAACTGGAATATTCTCTGATACATATTATTTTGATTAATCTGAGGTTCTTTTTTGTTAACAAGGGACAGCATGGCTCAGGGAGTAGGCAATGGGATATGAAAATGTTTGCCACTATCTTGCTACTCCATGACTAGAATGAGGAAGTTAACAAAATGTTTTTGTATGGGAAGACTTTTTCCTTTTTTTCTGCATTTGATTGCTCTAATTTGATCCTCAAGAAGTGATTTCAATAGCTGTTAAGAGTATGACGTTGTTAATGAAAATGAACAGACTGCTACTTCATTCTACAATAAAAACAAGTGTGTGTGGTGATGTTATTAGAGGAAAAATTCTGCATGTGCAATTGATATTTTCCTTTCCTATATTCTGTTTGTTTATAGTGTAACAAAACAATTTACAGCTAAAACAATTGCATGTAGCAAGCAGATTGTTTCAAATGAAATCAAATTTGTTCTTCCAAGTGGCACACTGTGAGACTCCTTCAAGATTTAAGTAGCAGACACATATACATGAATCCTTTTAATGTCCTTCTTTTTTTAATAAAAAACCCTACACAAATGGAAACTTTTAAAAATTAACTATAATCACAGAAATGCTTCAGCTTTTGCAGGTGGGCAGAGGAAATTCTACTTCGCTGTATAAATCACTTTAAAATGTCTTGGCTTGTAAAGCTTCTGAACTCTGCTCCGTGCAGTATCAAAGGATTGTGAGTGTTATGGAAAGACAGTGTAGATTATGGGTATTAAATAGGAAGACTACCAGGGGACACACGGCACAAAGATGAAGAAGACCTTGTGGATAACAGGATTTACAGAGTGGAAGATTTTTAGTCTCCCCTTCATGACTTGATGCCTTCATAAAAGAAAAAGACAACAAATATTTCTCTGCCAAAATAAGTTGTTGGCTATTGCTTCAGTCAGTGTTTTATCTCACATGCTCTTGGTTCAGCTTTGGATCAGTGAGTTTCACTCAGGTTAAGATTTGCGGTGGCTCTGATGCTTTTGTTCTTCAAGAGGTAGAGTTATATTAATACCTATATTAATGTAGTATGTAATGATAAGGTCATGGTGCTATGGAATAGGGATGCTGGTGGTAGAAAGAGGCAGAGACTAGTATTTTGTCTCAAGAAATACACTTTTGAAATGATCTTTATAGTATTTTTGAGTCAACCCAATTGGCAATGACCCTAGCTACATTTGGAGTCATTTGGTGGTACTTCTCTGAAGCTAGCAAGCTACTGCTTCTGCAGGTTTCAGGAAGTTCTATTTTAAGGTCAATGCTGATTCACAATAAAAACGTGTATTCTGTGGTTACTAATAATATGTTTGGTTTATGTTGCAGAATATTTGCAGGGGCTGCAGCCTTACTGTGCTTAACATTGCACATGCACAAAGCGAAAAAGTACTCTAAAAGTCTTACAGATCTAAACAGACAGTACGAAGCATGGGAAAAGCCAAATATCTCTGTTTTATACAGAGGGACTTGAGGCCCAGATCCTCCAAATATGTCTTGCTTTATGGGCCTAAATCCTGCTGAGATCAGTGTGAGCCAAACATCCAAGGGCCTTGAGCTTTTGGGATGCCGGTGGCAGGGCTGGCCCAAGCCGGCACCACTCACCGTGGTGGTGGTGAGCCAGGCAGATCGGGCCAGGATGCAGGGTAGCTTGGCTTGCAGAGTGGCATCCCTGAGCCCACAGGAATGCCTCTCCACAGACTGATTAGGCAGGCACACCACCATTTGTGCTCACCTATGCTCAGTCAGTAACCTCTTCCTCTAGCCTTCTGCTTTTTGGGTTCAGGGTTTATTTTTTCAGTTTTAAAAGTAGTGTTAATGGAATCAGCAGGGTCACCTGTCTACTGACCTACATTGGCAACTTTCTAATGACTTGTACTTGGGCATTTAGGGAGCCTGGAGCTAAGCCAAAGCCATCTGCACATCAGTCTTTATCCACTGTCACTATCCTGTGTCCTTCTTACATTCTTTCAGAAAGTATTGCATATGAAGGTTCTTTGTGTAACTGCAGTTGCATTCTCAGGTTGGCTTTTTTTGTAGAATATACTTCAATACACACAGTCTATAATGGAGGCATGCACACACAATGGCATGTTTCAAACCAGCTGGGTGCTCATGACACAGGGGCAGAGGTCTGTTCCCAATCTGAACAATTAGTCAGCTCCACTGGCATCACTAAAGCTCACAGAAGTACTTTTGAGAGGCTTTCCCATGCCCTGTTCACAAGGGTGTGCCATTACCCAAAGCCCAAATTAACTGTCAAAATTGAGCTAAGTGAGGACTTGAATGACCCCTGAACAAGACAACTTTTTCTGTATAGGAATGAGTTTTATCCATGGTGAATAAATCTCACAGGATCATACCTGTAGATAGTGAAAAGTAACCAAGATGTCAGCAGTCCACTTTAATCACACCAGACAGTTATTAGCAACAGAACATGAGGAAAAAGGGAAGAAGTTATGCTAAGTATCTTCCTTAAAAAAAAAAGGAAAAAGAAAAATTATTTCCATTTGCTTGAGCTGTTCTTTTCCTATCCCGCTGTCTTAATCTCTCAGCTGCCAAGGGCAGAATGATGTGATTCATAGACTTTTAAATGAAATTTTACAGAGCCAAATCATAGGGCTGCTGCTCCTTTGGAAGTCAGTGGCAAAATTCCCACTGGCTTCAATGGAAGTAAGCTTGGTCTATCAATGGATAGGGAAAAATATAACATCAATCTGGGTGATCCAGAAAACGGTGCCTTACATTTGTGGGACTGTGCCCTGGTTCATGTCCTGTGGTACCTTGCTGGTTCTTGCACAGCTGCAGATCTTGTGGTTTCATCTGCCTCTTTTGAGCGTCTGCACTTCTGCCCAACTGATTTTACAGTTAACTTCTGATGTTTACCCTAAATTTTTCATCTCAGTGTGTTAGGCTCTTCGAGCACGTCCTGTACCTTGTCAAACCAGGACTATTTCCTTTTAGTGTATTCCGTGTAGAGTAAGATCTGTTAAAACATCTGGTTTGAAGATTTTCTTTGTTTGCTTTAAAGATTATACCAGTGTAACTCTCCTTCTGATCATCCACCTTCAAATCTTCCACGATTTACCTACTCATCAAGGAATATTCATCACCTTTTCCTACCCCAAATGCAACTCTGCATAGAGCACTGGATGTACGGCTGCAGTCTCCAGGGTTGCAGTGCCAGATCCTGGATGGTGCTGAGTGGCTTGGTTTGCTCCAGCAAAGCACTTAAGTACTGCTCAGAAACAAAGCAAGTGAGTAATCCCAGAAGCAGAAGACAGTGTCACTCCCTACATGCTTTATTGCTGAGTGGAATTCAACGGACTTGTCAGCCTCCAGCTGATGAATGGGAATGCCTGCAGAGTAGCTGGCAGTACCAGGGCTGTCAGACATACAGAGACCAGGCCTGTCGAGCAGAGCCTTTACCATGCTGACAGAAGGAGGACATTTTTTCAAGAGGGAGATGCTTTAGTTAGATGTAAGTTCAAAATCTACAGCTGGAGCTAATTATTTTGTCTCATTTTGTATATTACTCAGATGCCTGGCTGATCAGTGAGCCTGCTGGACTACTGTCAGTGATCTATGGGCAGTATAGATGGTTTATCACCTCCTCTGCCACTCAGGAAAGATGTTGAATTGATTAGCACCAGAGACTGAGGCTCTCTAACACAGTGCTTCTCAATCTCTTCCAGACTGCGACCCCAAGTCACAGAAAGAGGGAGTTTCAGGATTCTTCTTCTCTGATCCTAATAAAAGAAGGGTGTTTCTTGCACATGTGTATGTATCCCTGCAGACTCATCACATCCAGTGGACTGATTTTACTATTATTTACTCACTGAATGGATTAAACATCTGCAGCATTGCAAACATCATGTCTTTTGCATCAACTTATAGTGGAGTCCTCCATGGCTTTGTAAGCCAGTGATCTATAGATCTGCCTTGCTGCATGCTTTCGCAACTCCCAGTCTGAAAGTGGACTCTCCAGCTATTTGCTTTCTTCTAGGCTACTCTAAATCTTCTGTTCTCTCTGGAATAGATAGATTATCCTTGCTGATTTGGGGGAAGAGGAGAGAACTAGTTCATACAGAAAAAAACCTCAAAAAATTCTGCATGTTCTGAATGGGTTGTCTGATCATAGAATTCATTTGATTTTTGTGAACAGCTAGCTGCACACACAAATTTTACATGATAAGAGATCCTTGCAGTGTGGGCAGTTACAATTCCTCCAAATTTTTTGATGCTATTGATGATTTAAAGAGAAAACAATCCAGTCAGTTCTGCCAGCTCCTCCACCCGTGTACTTCTGAGTTGGCAGCAGTGTGCTGTTGCAGAGCCCTGCACCAAACATCTGTACAAATTTGTAAATGCATTGCAGAGCAACAGATTTTCTCAGTAATATGCAGAAATGGCAAAAAGAATACTATATCGCCTAGATGAAAAGTTTGTTACAGATCATCCACATGTTCTTTTTTGTCCTACTTTTGTTCATTTTATAAGTGCGATTTAAGGTATTTTGGTCCATTATATAAGCACAATTTAGGCTATTTTGGTCAGAGACCTTGCCGTGCCATATATTCTGATCTGCTGCCTTTTCCCGCAATTTCCATGTTTGAAGCAATTTTCCTTCAGGAAAGCAGGTCGCTTTTCCCATTTGTGAGCCAGAGACCCAGACTGCAGATATCTGGGAGGCAAAGTGGATTCAGGGCAGCTAGTCTGAAGGGGGAGAGTGGGCACAGGAAGAGTCCTGCTCTCCCCTATTCCTGCTCCCAGCCTTTTTGGGACTGAAATGTTTAGAGTAGTGGGGCGCACCATATTATAGTATACAGAGTTCAGCGTTCATTTATGCCTCTCAGTGATAGAGAGTTAAGAGAGGATAGACCCTGGGGACACTTTGTTCTTCCTGACCTCAGCAGCATTGCCAGTGGCATGCTTCCTCCTCCTTTCTGGCTCTTGAGTCCCACGGAGTAGCTTTGGGTAGACGCTCAGTGGTATCTTTGCCACATGGGAGCAAAGAGCAAGGCAGAAAGCTAAAATTTTGATACTTCCCTTTCGTGACCTGCCCCCTGACAAATTTCATTCTAACACCAGTAATACTACATTTGTGATGAGATCATAGAATCATAGAATGGTTTGGTTTGGAAGGGACCTTATAGATCATCTAGTTCCAGTACTAGATGATCTATAAGTTCTGTCCAGTTCTGGGCTTGTGTCCAGTTCTGGGCTCCACAGCTCAAGAAAGATGAGGAGCTACTGGAGAGAGTCCAGCGGAGGGCTACAAGGATGATGAGGGGACTGGAGCAACTGTCCTATGAGGAAAGGCTGAGGGAGCTGGGCTTGTTTAGCCCGAAGAAGAGAAGGTTGAGAGGGGACCTTATAAATGCTTATAAATGTCTTAAGAGTGGGTGTCAAGAGGATGGGGCTAGACTCTTCTCAGAGGTGCCCAGCAACAGAACAAGGGGCAACGGGCACAAACAGAAGCATAGGAAGTTCCGTCTGAACATGAGGAAGAACTTCTTCCCTCTGAGGGTGACGGAGCACTGGAACAGGCTGCCCAGGGAGGTTGTGGAGTCTTCCTCTCTGGAGATATTCAAGACCCGTCTGGACAAGGTCGTGTGCAGCCTGCTGTAGGAGACCCTGCTTCGGCAGGAAGGTTGGACTAGATGACCCACAGATGTCCCTTCCAAACCCTACCATTCTGTGATTCTGTGATTCTGTGATTCAATACCCCCGCCATGGGCAGGGACACCTTCCACTAGACCAGACCAGGTTGCTCAGAGCCCCATCCAGCCTGGCCTTGAACACTTCAAGGGAGGGGACACCCACAATTGCTCTGGGTAAACTGTTCCAGTGTCTCACAGCCCTCACAATAAAGAATTTCTTTCTTATACCTAATCTAAATCTACCCTCTTTCAGCTTAAAGCCATTACCCCTTGTCCCATTGCTACATGTCCTTGTAAAAAGTCCCTCTCCAGCTTTCATGTAAGCCACCTCTAGGTACTGGAAGGCCACTATAACGTCTCCCTGAAGCCTTCTCTTCTCCAGGCTGAACAGCTGAAGAGCCCCAACTCTTTCAGCCTTTCCTCATAGGAGAAGTGTTCCAGTCCTCTGATCATTTTTGTGGCCCTCCTCTGGACCCGCTCCAACAGGTCCGTGTCTTTCCTGTACTGAGGGCTCCAGAGCTGGATGCAGGACTCCAGGTAGGGTCTCACCAGAGTGGAGGGACAGAATCACCTCCCTTGCCCTGCTGGCCATGCTGATTTTGATGCAGCCCAGGATACGGATGGCCTTCTGGGCTGCGAGTGCACGTTGCCGGGTCATATTGAGCTTCTCATCAACCAACACCCCCCATGTCCTTCTCCTCAGGACTGCTCTCCATCCATTCTCTGCCCAGAGTGTGTTTGTGCTTGGGATTTCCCCGACCCATGTACAGGACCTTGCACTTGGCCTTGTTGGACTTCATGAGGTTTACACGGGCCCACCTCTGAAGCCTGTCAGGGTCCCTCTCAATGGCGTCCCTGCCCTCCAGCATGTTGACCGCACCACACAGATTGATGTCATCGACAAACTTGCTGAGGGTGCACTCAATCTCACCATCCCAGAACTGACCCCTGAAGAACACCACTCACCACTGGTCTGCACTTGGACACTGAGCCATTGGCTGCAACTCTTGGAGTGTGACTATAACTCAGTGCCTTGTGATAACTCAAGGCACTTTATGATAGTTGTAAAACTATATAGAGTTGCTCTAGGTGGTGTTAAAATTCCAGATTTTTGTTGTGTGCTACCTTACACAAGTGGAACAGGACAGATGTTGATCCCTTTTATCCAGGTATACTGTCTCTGAAGTACTTCTCCAAGCACCTGTTCTTCACGCAGTAAATAAATCATAGGTGAGAGGAGAATGACATTATTCTTTGACTAAAATCCAAAATCAGTTTTCAATGAACTGTACATTAAATTTACATTTATCCTACTATGCTGAATAGTGCGAGGTTTTTCTCTGGTCTGCTTAAACATACCAATGGATCTATAGTTGACAGTAGCAAACCACTGTATAAGATCAAATGAAGGGTAAAAATGCAGTTTTGACTGAAAAATTTCACAGTGATTTTCTTTCCCCCTCCTCCCCCCAAGTTTTCAAATGATGCTGTGTAATTCACATTTCCCACTGGACAATAAATAACTCGTTCAGCTGAGGTAAGTCTGATGCAAGAGAAAAGAGAGCTGTGCGAGATGTGAGAAAAGATGCCTCGTGTTTATTCTAAAATGATGCTCCAAGGAGTTCAGCAAACTCAGAAATCCAGATCTCACCAACATCTGGTTTGTATCAGCAGAAACCAAAAGCTTATAGCAGTCTGGCTGGATCATTACACTGTGTCTGTGCATGTGTGTGTCTTAACTTCTCCTGACATTACTCGAGAGATCACCAGACTGGAAGATGCTCATGTTTCTTCAAACACACACACACACATATGCACAAACCAGTATGAGTTGTATTTTTCATCTGCTTAGCCTCCTCATCCCATTCAATGCCAGCCATGTGAGCAGTGCCATCTCTTATGGTCAGTCAGGTCATCTAAGTTAGGTGCCTACTTCTTCCACTAGGAATATAGCAAACCTTTGGGAAATGCCAAGTACTAGTTTCCATTCAACTGCCTTGTCTCCATATGTTTCTTCTGAGGACAGGTACCTACTGGGAGAGGGGACCAGAGGGATGCTCCTTTTGCATACCAGTGGTCACAGTGCTGTCACGGGCAGCGGGATGCCTTGAATGCTGGGTCTTCTCAGCTGGAAAAGGAGCAAAATCCTCTCTTCTTCATCTCGCAGAAGTAACTGAGCTTCCAGACCATACTGTATCCCACACGAGAGTACCTTTTCTTTCTGTTGAAGGTGAACCACAGGAAACAGCAGCAAGACACATATTGGCTGATTAATTAGACAACCCTCCCTCAAGGGAGGGAGGAAGCTGGGGGTTAGTCCCTACTTCTTGGGATGGGTATGCATTTCCCCTCAGTCTGTCACTGGACTAGTTGTGGGTTGAAGAAAATCCAAAACAGAGCTGGGGGAATGGGCTAGATCTTTCAGCCCTCTCCCTCCAAGCTGAGTGCCCCAACCACCAGCTTACAATCATATTCCTTGATGCCTTTGGCTGGCTCCGTAGCTCTTGCATGCCCAGCTGCACTGTGGCTCAGTTTCAAGAAGGAGAATGAGGAATGCTCTTGCCCAGCATACCCTATGATCTGGTGGTTAGAGCACTTTTTAGGGAGTGAGTGGGTTTAATCCCTCTTAGGCTGATCAGTCCCTTTTGCTTCCTGCTTTAATTCTTTACTGTTCAAAAGGCAGATCCCAACACTGCTTCTGACCGTCTTTAACTCTTTGTGCTTCTCCTAGAGACTTGTGCAGTGTTCAGGTACAGTATTCATGCACTGAAACAACTCTGCAGCACAGCTTTGTGTGCTTGTCTCTGCAGAGCATGCACTTTTGGAAATAAAGTGAATGTAGATGGAAATGCCCAGTGACTGTTTATATAGGAAGAACAAATGAATCTGGGTTAAATATTGGAAGGACGACTGGATTAGCATTTGTGCAAACCAGCTTGTGCCTGCAGATAAGATTTAAAGAACAGGATGCCACCTTGATCACCTCCAGAATCTTGCAGATGGCACTACTCAGGACATCATCCTGAAGTGGTCCAGTCCTTGGGAGTAGCCATCACTGTTTCAGTCCCTCAGGAACCTATACAAGAATTCTTCTTAGTTTAAAAAGAGGGAGTACATGATTTGGAGACGTGTTTCTGTATGCCAGCACCTTCACACGACTACATGGTGTGGTTTCTGATTTCCACTACTTTGGTTACATTTCTTCTTGTTTGAATATTGGCAGGACTTTTGTTTGCAACTTTTGTGTTTTTCTTTTTTTGGAAATAAAAATTACAAGTGCCCTGTGAATCTTGGGAGTTCTTATATCAATAAAAAATGTCTAAATCTGCTCCTAAATATTATGATGTGTGATATGCTTCTAAAGTTACTGTCTAACTAGTCAGTTAAAAGAAGTGCTAATGCACAGTCCAAAGGTTTTTAACATTTTCTGTCTTAGAGTCTACGAAATTTATACTGCAGCTTAGGTAACTAAAATCATCTTCCTATGTTACAATGTATTTTATTTTTTTCTGTCTTTGCAGAAATGTTTATCAAGCAATGAGGTGAGGGTGTCCTGATTCAGTTATACCCAGTTACCCTTTACACCTAAAAATATTTCAAGGCTGTTTTAGTTTTCCCCTCCTTCCAGTGTGGGGTATTCATAAGATGCAATGATATGCTGGTAGTTAGAGAGAGACACATGGACGTGCTTCTATGTCCCTGTGTCTTTTTTCCTTTCTTTCTTTTTTTTTTTTGACCCACCCCTCTGTACCTATTTCTCCTCCTTGTTGCCAGTTGCATTTCATCTCATTTTCTGTCTGCACTTCTCTTCTAAAGACAGATACTCCTGCAATGCAATGCTGTGCTTTTGTCTATGAAAGAAAATGTGCCAGGCTTATTGATTTGTAAAATGCTGCATTTTGACTTTTAATATCAAAAAGATGTGATTAGTAAGAGCAGAAGAAAAGTTTTCAAAGCTTTTGAGAGCTCTTTGGAGTGTCTCAAAATCCGTGATGGAAAGCAGAAAACCTACATTTCCTATCATACATTTTTTCCAATTTCCAAAAAATATATAATTATGGCCAATCTTATTTAAATTACACTCTGGAAAAAATTATTTAAATAGTAGAAGATTCCACTACATTAGGAACAGCTTATAGCTGCATGAGAGAGGCTGTGTCTATCTGCATAGAAACATGATCGATGTCCAAACTGACCCTGCTGAATGTATCGGAAAACTGTGCTGTCCCTGCTAGGCAGTATTTACATACAGCTGCTCAGGGACAGATTCACTGAGGAAGCTAAAGCGGGAGAGCAGTGGTGGAGCAACAGTGGCTAAGCTAAAACATTTAGGATGCTGAAGGCAGATACCAAACCTCCCTGGCACCCATGGGATGTTAGGAAGGGCCCATTTCACACTTGTGTGACTATAGAAAAATCCATGGGATTATTCCCTCTCCTGTCCTTCAAAATCTTTTTAAGACAGTTGAATGGAAAACCATGTCTTTCAAATGTTTCTTATTTTTATTTCTTCATGAACTCTTCTGCCATTTCCCCACCATTCTTTTCTGAAAGAAAAGGAATTTCTCAACACTTCTCTCTCATAATGCAGTGTTAAGAGGTTGGAAAGGTCAGGAGGTAGCATTTTTCATTACTGGGCTTAGATTAAATAGATGATTGGAAATAGTCTTGTTCTGGTTATATTTAACCAAAGAAATATGGAAATTACTACTGCACCTATTTCCAGCCCTATTGGTATACATTCAGTAGAGCATGACCAATAAATGGGTTTCAAAGACAAACCGGCTTCCTGAGTCTTAACAACAGGTCCTTGTAGGACAGAGCGCCACGTGTTCAAAGATAAATAGAAAACTCTCTTTCCTTTCTGCCAGGGCCTGGGAGATGAGGCAGGGGAGCTCCTGAGAAGGCTCAAAAGCTTGAAAATGTGCATGTGTGGGTAAACCTGGGCAAGGGAGTGCTACCTGCGAGCACTTGAATAGCATCTCATACTTCTGATCCTCAGTCCCGGAGCTGAAGGCAATTGTCTGACTTTACTGGGGCTTTGAATTTTCACCTGTTTACATATAAACTATGCCTGGGTGAAGGAAACTACAGAAAGTGGCGGGCAGTGGATGAGAGGTAAGACATGGGGATACCTAAATGCTTTTTGTTCTCTCCGGGCAGCGACAAACAGGCTGAGGAAGCCTGTGTTAGCTGATTGTCTCCAATTGTCTCTGTGTTTTTTTCCCAGGCTTCTGCAGTGTTTGGAGACATGTAATTTATACCCTGCACAGGCTGTTCCTTTGACTCCAGGTCTGGACAGTGGCAGTCAGAGATTACAATGACTTTGACGACATTTGATGACTGTGGGGTGTTTGGGTGAAATGACTTGCTCTCAGTCTAAATAAATCATAGAATCATAGGTTGGGAAAGATCTATAAGAACATGAAGTCCAACCAAATCTCCTCATTGCGTGCTCACAGCAGGGTCTTTGGGAGAGCAAGGGAGTGGGGCGACAAACTATATCTTGTGGTATAGCTCTGCCCACTGCATGTGAGGTTATTTGGTGAGGTTTTGCCTCAGGAAAACCAGTGCTATTCCTGGTGCAGTGGTGCAGAGAGGCTCAATCGGATATATTCAGGCTTTACTGCAGTACCTTTAAGCTCTTGGATAAACCCCATTGATTTCGACTACTTGTATACTTAAGCAGAGGGTAGCTTTTTGTGCCGGGTTGGACTGGTGCTATAATGAACACTAAATAACTTGAAATCCTTCCTTTCCTCCTTTTTTTAAAGCTGTCAATATTTTATTTTTAGAAAGAGCACAAAGGAAGCAACGGTGAGGGGAAAGGGGAAACTGCTCCCAGTGCTAAAACCTTGTTCTGAGTTGTGGACATAATGACGAGATGGATTGCCTTTCCTAGTTCTGTAGACTAATGATTGATTTACCAGGAAATGGGATGTTATTACAAATGTGGGGCCTAATTTGGATTTTGTTGCTTGGGAGTTGCCTGGGTGGGGAAGGAAAGTGGGATCCAGCCCTTATTTTCGCTCCTCTTCTCAGTCTTGGGAATGCACATGTTCAAAAAACATTTGTCTCACTTGTTTTGCACGGTCTGCTCATCATTGCCATTTGCTGAAGCAGACCAAATACTCTTAGCACAGGGGAGCCCAGACTGCACACTTACTCTTCCCTGTCAGGCAGTAGCTACATTTTAGAAGGAAACCGCAGTACAAAAGTGGGATCTCAGGTTCCATGCAGCATATGCAAAGAAGTTTCATTTAAAATGTCAGGTTTACCTTGGCAGAGTCACTCTTTAGTAGGGATTAAGCCTGCAAAAACCACTGAATCATACTCTGTGTTTCCATCTGTGTGCCAGGTCACAAACATAAATTGTAATGTTGGCCCTCATCAGTCATCACATAACGCTCTGGCATACTTTTTCATTCCCCGAATATGAGTGGAATGAGAAGGTTACTTGGAAAGTCATCTGTCTGAGAAGCTGTCCTGCTACAATTAGCAGGCAATCTTGAATTTCATCTCTGGAAGATTATGAAGTGAAGAGTGGGGGAAATGGGATGTGTATGGTAGGATACCAGAGCCTTTAGTAAGCCCATCTGACCATGACCCAGAAGGCTGAAGCAAAAAAAGTTGGGGGAATCAGACAATGCTATTTTTCAAACAAAAATGTGTAAAGATGACCTCAAACAGCCAAGTTTGGATCTAGATATGAGTTTAAATTTCAAGCAATTCTAAACTTCAGGGATATTTAGAGGTGGGAGTTTGGTTTGGCTTGCATCTGGTACCAAAGAATCGCTTTTCTTTCTAAAGGCTTCTCACACGCCAGAGTCAATGAAAGGCAGCTCTTAGGTGGGAGCAGTAGAATAAGGGAAAATAGCAGACAACTGGATGGGGGTCGTAGCTGTAAGTTAATCAAAAGTTAATAGCGATGGCCTTGCAAGTTGTCTGAAGCTACCTTCTTCCTCTGCATCTCTTCACATCTGTAGGACAAGCCAAGGGCTGCTGTCCTTAGCCATGCTTCTGTCACAACACCTGCAAGTGTGCAGGATCTGATTTGGCTGTATATTTGAAAGACTGCAACAGCCAACCTAAACCACCCTGGTGCTGTAGTAAGGCAAGAAGAACCTTTTTTCATACAACTTATGTTTCTTTCAAATATGCAGAGGACATTATCCTTTCAACAGCTTTCAGGCAGACTGCAAAAGAAACTTTGTACTTCAAACTTTTATGAGAAATACACTCTGTCTCTCTTTTTTTTTTTCTTTTCTTGTTCAGGAAATGTGTTACCATTTTTCCATTGGCTGTAATGTGGGATATTAGATGCTCTGAGAGGAAAATAAATGCTTAAAGCTTCCTTCCTCTGGCACTTCATTAACGCCAAGAAGGAGACTGGGTAGTGTTGCTTTAATTAGCAGTCTTTTGTTAAAAGAAGTGGTTGGAACTACCTGAATGCAGTTTTACCCAGCAAAAGAAACACAAAAATTACATCCTAGAACAGAACATTGCCTCTAGCAAAAGCAATGCTTATAATATATTTGGCTATATGTGTCATACTTCACAATTTTGTTCCTGACTCCTGCTGGGGACTGACTTAGGCCTTGAAACATGAGGATTGTGTTTCCTGTACTAACTAATTTAACTGCTTGATGACTTGGCGTCACTGCTTTTTTGCCCCCTCTCAAACCCATTGTGTAGTCTTTCGTTAGATAGGTTCATTAGATATTTTTGTCAGACTAGAAATTAACATATTTTTTATAGTGCTTCTGATTTTTCATTGCTCACTCATTTCTACCTGAACTGCTTTCCTTCTGTGTTTGCTATCAGTCCTTGCTCATATGAGGTAACACCGAAAATCACAGTGTTTGGGTACTGACAGGGTAGTGGTGTGTGTGAATATTTGATTTAAACCTGGGTAATACCCACAGAATTTCGCAGGTGTCCAGTGATGTGTAGAAGAACAAGATTTGGCTGCCTGAGCAGGGGTTTCTTTACCCATTGCCATGGTGGATAGTGTCAGCATACATAGAAAGGCATTGCTTCATATGTTGGGTGTACATCTCTCTGCAAGGCACTCCTATAGCATACTGTTCCACGAGAAAATTTTATCCTGAACCCTGGCAGTGTGTGCCTGGGTTGCTTTCTGAAGTATGAAGCTTTCTATTTCCTCTCTGTTTTTATCTTGCCATTATTATTGCTGTTTTTGTAATTTATGTAATTCTGGTTCAAGTTCCCGTGAGTTCTTCCCCATTGTTACAGTTCTGCAAGCACATACTAGGCAGCCAATTACAAAAGAACAGTTTCTAAATGGGGAGTATTTTGAACAAAAGAAGAAAACTGTAATTATTCCAATGAGGATCTGAGCAAGCCATTCGAATTAACAGTGCTGCCTTTCTAAATGTGCCACTGTTTTGATTAGCTTATGTGCTTATACAATCCCCGCCGTGGCAGTGACCGTAACTGAATGCCTGTAACCACAAGCAGAAAGCTATTACAGCCCATTCGCAAAAAAGCAGCTATTTCAGTTTTCTTCTCATTGAAAGTCAACAGTGTCCAAGTGATGCCAGCTACGTATTTGTTTCTGTGGGAGTGATATCTCTTTCTACCATTCAAAATACATTTTTTTGCAGAACAGTTTAATCTTGTTCTATTAATAATGGTTTTTAAAAGTGCATTCTTTGACACATTCTTTGGGTAGTGCCAAACATCAACCCTTGAGGCAGAAAAAACAACCCTAATTTTGCTGACCACTTGAGGGAGGTGGTGTATTGTCTGGAGGATGGAACTGAAACCAGCGTTGTTACTAGCTTGCAACAGAAATATCAAAGTTTTAAGTCTTTTGTAGGCGAAAGGGAACACTGGACTTCAGCAGTGACTGCTTTTCCTCACAAAGCCATTCCCCAGGCAGTCTACAACAATTCATTTGTGACTAAACAGTTTCTGCTTTCTGAAGGGCACACAGTTTACAGAATAAAGAAAAATTAAGTCAGACCAAGTAAAGGTCTTCATTCTCATCAGAAGCAAGTTAAAAAAAGCAAAATCTGAGGAAGGGTTTCAAAAGCTGACAGAACAAAATGTGAGATTTCAATAGACGTGCAACATATTTTTCAGAATAAGGATGTTTACTGACTGGCCTGAACTCAAGTAAAATTCTGAATTTAAAAGTTCTTCATTCCCCGCAATGAGTTCTGTGCAATACTCAGAGACCCAACCTTTCTTCCCTTCCTCTGGCTTCCTTTCCACTCCATGGATATTTGGCCTGGTGGTGCTGCAGAACGGCTGAAGCAAAGACAATTCAAATGTGAGACAACATCTTCCCCTCTGAAGGAGCTGGAGGTGAGCCTAGAGTTTGGGAGAAATTAGGAGCTGAAACATGTCAGAGCTGTTGTCAGGTCCGAGGTTCGGGCCCGCCTCCTCAGATGAAAATGGAAGAATACGCTGCGCAGAATGAGCAGCCCAGTATCCTGCATGGGGCACTGCATACAGCAGAGCCGCAGACGAAGGAGAAACCGCAGAAGCCCCGCTCATCCAACATGTCACCAATGGCGGCTGACTCCACGGCCTCTGAAGAAGGTAATGCAAAGTCCGGAGTAACAATCCTCCTAGAAAACAGAGCTAGAGTGGATTGAGAAGTGCAGACAGCAAAACTGACTCAAGCAGAACATCAGGTTTTATTTTCTGAGTAGAACAGAAGCTGCTGCATGTCTTTTCTCCTGTTTACAAGTCGCAGCTTAGTGTCTGGCCTCTCCAGAACAGGATGACACGGCTGATTTATACTCAGCCAGCAGTGCTTTTTAACCCTGGGATCCTCTTCCGTCCCTGTCCACCTAACCAGTTGTTCACCATCCTGCATCTGAGAAGCTGATTCCTCCTGGCTAAGTGCAGTACTTCACATTCTTCTTGGTTGAACAGCATCCTGTTTTTCTCATGTAGCTTCTGTTTTCAGGATCATTCTGAGCTCTTCAGCACGTCTGAAGCTCCACCCTTCCTATTGTCTGCAAATTTAATAAGGACTTTCTGGTTTCCATCACCTAGACTGTTCATGAAAATATCCTCACTGAAGGAGATTTCCCCCAAATGCTGGTTAACAGAGACTGGCTTAATACGAAACACATTTAATTGTTCTCCTAAAGCTTTATATCTGTCTACTGTAACTCAGGATATTCTGTATTTAATGTAAGCATTTTAATTAGCTGAATTTTCTGAAACATAGAGTATAATCTCTTCATGGCATGGGGTACTGAAAAAGTGGGTAAAGACTTTTCCAAATAAGTCCCTCTAACTGTGCATCCTGTTTTCTAATGAGGTGAACTGTCCCTTACAGATCATCAGGCTTCTTGCCTACAATACACTAGATTTAGGAATCTGTGCTCAATAGTTTGTGCTCTGGGGAGGGTTTATGCCTTTGTTTATCTGCCACTTTTACTCTGGCATTAAGTAGAGTTGGAACCCTGAAACAAAAAATAACTGTATGAGTTTGCAGATTACTAAGAAACTGAAGTCTTCTGGGAAGTGAGGGCTCCGAGTGACAATTTCAACACAAGTAATGGTCAGCCTCCATATTAATACAAACATGCTGATGAAGTGTCAGAAACAATATCCTGTAACTAAATAAGTTACAGTAGTCTTCTTTTCCTCACCAACAAAAAAGATTTTATCCTACACACTTACATTGTGTTGACTGCTCATTTTGACAAGGTCTCTGCTGTCCTACTTTTAGCTGGCAATATTTTAAGAAGCCAGAAAACCTCCCATTTGTTATCCTCTTGCTTTTTTTTCCTGCATTCTGTCTACTTAACTGATATTCTCTTCCATGACAACTCTTCTACCAGGAAGGTAGAACCCCCTTTTGTGTATTCACCCAATCAGCTATGACTGCTTTTATTTGAGTTCCTAAAATGCACTTCTGAAAGGACATAGGAGTGCTTGGTATTCCTATAAGAAGGTGACAGTTATAAGTTAGATGACTGACAGTGAAAAAAAAAAAAGAATACAAAATGTTTGATAAGTTCCATACCAAAAAAAGGGAGTCAATATGACTGTTTTAAAATATGCATAGTATATATTACTTCTTAATCTTGACCAAGACATGCCAAAAAAGTTTAAAAGATACAGATGAAATAAATACAGTTAAGTGGCTAGTAAATGGTACCTGCACATGCAGTACTTCCCAATGAGCTGTGGTTTTTGCAGGGTTTTGGTCTGAATTGTCTAATACAACCTTTCTTGATTATTGCCTTTTTTTACTGCCATAGTATTTCCATGTGATTGCTACTTTCATTGCTGTTGAATCTATCAATCAGGGATTTCTTGCGATTTTGTTTATAAAGATGAAGACCAAACAATCTGAGTTCACTCCCTACTTCAAAAAAACCTAACTTTTGTCATTCCTGGTAGATCAAATGCTCATATAACATACTTTAAGTAAGGAGATGGTTTTCAGTTGTTGAAGCCCTTTGGTAGGTATTAACGGGGCACTGGTAAAAATGTTTAGAAACCATTTGTGAGTTAAATTATTGTTTATTACATTAAAAGAAGAGCCAACAGCAGAAGGCTGCACCCATGGAGGGTGAAGGGTTCAGGTGATTTACATCTTCATTAAAAAAACCACAAGTAAAAACACCTTAGTCAAAGAATTCTGTTGTAAATATGGCTGGGAGTGGCTATGCGTTTTATTATCCCCTCTTTTGATTAGCTTGTTACTTTATACTCCACTGCAGATGACTAAATCAAAAGTTATATTCACATCTAGTTAAGCTAGTAGAGGGAAAATGGACATAGCAAAAGACTTCCGCTGTAAGCTCCTGTACGGTGAGACTTGTTACATCGAAAGCAGAAGCACAGGCTGTTACAATGCACTGCAGTGCACACAGTTTCCACTACTGATTGATGATATTTCCATATATAGCTGGGAGTAAGTCATTGCTTTTGAAAATAGAATTAAAACTTTCCCTTTTTAGGAGCAAGCACCACTTTGGCAACACAACCAGCCCCAAGTACATTAGTTCTTTTGGTCAAAACATTAACAGGGTACTTTGTTAACAAAATGTTCAGGTCATGATGAGGTCAAAGCATGAACTGTAAGACTTTTTATGAGCTAAATGTTTCCAAATAACACTCCAAGTTGAAAGTGCTGAAATTAAAGCTTTTCTCCTGTAAATAGGGTGTTGCTGAGCTGAGTATATGTTCATTTTTTCGGTTACTCAGCGTAAGGTGATGGGACTGTGCAATGACACGTGTCTGCTGAGCAAAGACAGATGTCACCAGAAACATCTGGATGGTAACAACCTTCAAGGAAAAGATAATATAGACATATTTGTGTTGCCATTTTCTGTCTCTCTTTCTCACTTGGCAAGTATTTGCTTGTTTTCCAAAATGAAAACTCTGTGCAACAATGTATTGTCTTAATTGTAGACATGAATCTGATACTCTGATCTAGCTAGCAAAACAATAACTCTCCCCCTTATATTCGTACTTCTGGAGTCAGGTCTAGATTTGCAAATGCCTGTGGACGCTCATTCCCAGTGGGATGGACTGTTGGTAGGTGGGAGCTCACCAGCTGAACTGAAGGTAGCACTGGATACCCCATGACATTCCAGCAAAGAATGAGATATGATTTTGGATGCTGTTTTAACATAGAAATTCTTTTAGTTTGATACTACTTTTTCAGTGACACATTTTGTACTATGGAGAAGGTAGATCATAATTATATTTTACACAGTATCTATAGCTGTACAAGACAGTTCTCACACAACTAAATCCACTCCTTATTCCTCATAAGAACATAAAATAGCAGCAACAGTGCAAAGTATTAATGTGAGATAATTCTGAAAAGAAAAGACATGGCTAAAAGCATCTGAATTTTGAATAGAGAGGAACAAAAATAAATGCAGTTTCCGAAGTTTGCAGGTCTTGTCATCATGCACTCCAGACATTTCCAAAATTACACTTGGGTCTGTGCAATTTTCAGCTACCCCAAAACATTCCAGGTTTTGTTTTCTTGTAAGAAAAGACTCAAAACATGGGGAATGCTTATCCAAATATTTTTAGGCACATTCTTCTACCACCATGAATGAAGCATGACAATGTTAACTCTGAAAAACCCAGAACTGCTGCTTGCATCCAGAAATTCAATATTATTACGTATATGCATCTAATTTGCTTTGTAACACAGGAGAAAATTGGAAGGAAAACTGTTGAAATAAATGGCATTGAGCTAGAACTGAGCTGTCTGTTTTGCTTGTCAGGCCATCAGTGGCTTCACAGTAGAAATTACGACAGACTTCAGCATCATTGTCTTAATAGACAGGATCACAATTTTGGGGATTGCCCTGGGTTTTTGTCATGGAAGAAACGAAGTTGAAAAGAACATGAATTGGCATATAATTTGTGCAAGACCATGCTTTGGAGAATACGATATGAAGTTGCAGTGCTGAGTGGAGAGGGTTTTTTTTATTACATACACTTTATGGTGTAATCTAGATGGTTCTGTAGTTAGCATTTACTCTGCATTTAGCCCTTTATAAGAATGTAATGTGGTTAAGAGAAAAATCTGTTCTAGTGATTCAAAAGCAACAACATCTCAAAAAAGAGCTGAAAACAAATGCTTTCCATTGTTTATTTCTGATCTCCTGAATTAAAAGTCATGTTCAGACTAGTATACAGAATAAAAAACTACATTAAACAAAGATAGTATCAAATATAAATTTCACTTTCTTTGCTGTGCTGTTGCAAAATTTTTCACAGTGGTCCAAACAATCTAAAATGAGATCTAGCTTTAACAAAAATATAATTCCATCCTGCTCCTCATTCCTAAGTACAAAATTGTGTCTTTCATTCTGGACCTTGTTCAGTCTGAAAAATGATTCGGCCTTATTGACATGCTAATTAAAAAAAATAACCAAAAAACCCTAGACGGAAGGGGGAAATCTGAGGAATCGCTGACAGAGCCATGCACAGTGAAAGTGCCAGCATAGATGGGAGGCTGCTCTTTGGGATTGGTATTTTAAAATTTTGTCTCTGACTTCTGTTACTTCAGTACACTATTTTGAGAAATTGAAAAAGGCAAAGGCGAAGAACTACATTTGGAATACATACCTAACTATAGCAGTGGTGGAGATCTGCAGCTGCGAACTGGTACAGCTGCTGTCACGAGAGATAGAGCTGTAGCTGTGCATATATCCATGCTGGTGCAGCCAAGCTACCTGTGGTTGTGTTAGCTGGATATATGTGTCATGGCCAACCCACCATGCAAATCCTGAGGAGAATTCCTGGACTGGAAAAAGCTACAGCAGCTAGATGTGGAGTGTCCCCCCTACCACTTAGCGTAGTGTGGGAAGCATGTGTGATTGTCAGCCTGTGGCAATACGGTGAGCAAGAGGAATAGAATTATATGGATACGACTGACCACTCTTTATACAGTATAGATGCTAAACGTGGTTTTGGAGTCTCAAGGAATTATTTCTGCTTATCCAGTTCTGGGTGAAAACACTTGTACTGCAGTTTGGAGTGGCATAATAGCTACTTCACATCATGCCAGCTAGAGAGAGATTGTGTAACCTGTGCTCACAAGTTGTGTCCTGGAAATCTGAGTCCAATATTGTAAGAATAAGTGAAGACAAATAATGAAGTGAGATAACCTTACCAATGACTACTGATACAAGATGTGTGAACTGGATACACAACGTACTGGAGCAGTCGAGCCAAAAGAAGTTTTTACTGCAACTCAAAAGGCATGTTAAAATTCTGTGTTACAATCAAGAATACATGCCCCCAAATTAATGGATCATAACAAAATTTGCAAGGTACAGTCAGGTCTAAACTTATGAATTATACATGGTTTTGAGTCCTGTTATCCCAGTCACTTCAAAGCAGCTCCAGAACAGGCAGCTGGAGTCTTTCTCTCTCACGTGTCAGCCACAGAACACACATTCATCCTGTTTATGGAGTCTCACTACATCATTTTCACAGTAACTTGTGTAGGAAAACGCATTTTCATTGGAAGGGAGAGATTTGTAAAAAACTATGACTTTTCTCGAGGACTGATAGACTGACCAACACTAAAAATGACATCAAGTTAACAACAGTATGTGATAGTCAAGCTTCCCAAGAGCTGCAAAGATTTGAGATGAAAACACCAAAGTGTCCACAACAGAGCAGACTTGCATAAATTCATCCACCATGACCACAACAGGCTGAGGAACAGAAATCCAGCCTTCTTGGATGCCATGGTCCTTGCTCCACACACTCGGCAACTGAACCACGCACTAAAGTAAAAAAAAAAAAAATTAAAAAAAATCGAACTATTTCTTCCTTAGTTCTCTAATGGGCGTCACCAGCGAACAGACCCAATGCTCTCCAGGCCCACACAGGCTCTGTGCCAGGATTTGCAAAGGCAGCATATTTTCTCGTTGAAACTTTTTCCTGCAAGGCACAGATCGCGGCTGTCAGCATCTCTATGTATGGCATATTGAACATGAGTTTTCAGCACATAAGGACTTCATTACGCACCACAGGCTTTGGTTTTCCTCTCTCCCCGTCCTTGCCCTCCTCAGCGGTGGCAGAGGTTCAGCCCAGATCTGTCATTGATGGGATCACCCGCACGGCAAAAGTGTGGGCAGGACTTCAACACACTTGGTCCCTTGTCTGCCGCCTCTCCACACCTGCTCCCCATGGCTGGGATGGGGCTTCACCACCCACAGCAGCTCCTCCAGGGCTGGGGCCAGTGAGAGCCCAGATGAAACAAAAGGACATAAAGAAGAGATGCCCTCCTCTGACAAAGGGGCCTCTCACAAAAAACGGATCCTGTTTAGGAGCAGGTGAGAAAAAGTAAGAGAAGATCCTTTATCAGTCAGCTCAGCCCAGAGAGATGGAGAATGAAAGCAACCTTGGAAACCACCTCACCAGGCAGGAGGCAGAGCTCGTGAGAACACTTCTAGCACAGCTTGTACCCTCCTCCTCAATGTGACATTGCTCAGAGGTGCCCTGGGGCACCCGAAGCTAGGCGGTCTCTACCTGGCAGCAGCTCTGGCTGTCAGAGGCAGCAGACAGGGGCACGACGAGCTGTCAGGAGACGGGCGCAGCTCGCCCGGCATTGCCTCACCAGGCTGTACCTCTGATGTCATGGTCATTTCACTTGCAGAGCTTGGTCTCCTGGGTCTCATATGGCTGCACCTGAGAAGCAGACTGCCTATTTCTGCTCCTTTTCCCCATTCCCTGCACATTCGGGCTTCTGTTCAGGCTTGTGAAGCAAGTCCTGCTGACAGAAACATCCAAACCTGCCTCCAAGCAGCAGACTGGAAGGCTGCATTCCTCTATCTGCTGGGATTTTCTTTTTCTTTCCATGAGCTAACGCTGTAAATCCCACAGCAAGGCATGAATAAACAAAAACTAGGAAGGATTAGGACGTACTACTTAGCAAATCATGACTAACACAGCCCCATCTTGCTTCCTCTGAAAGTGTGCCACAAAAGTTCAACAAATATTATTGTGAAATGAACCACAAAGTCTTTACACACTTTAGAAATGGCATCTTCACCCATTTTCCCTGGCAACAAATAAGTGGATTTAGTTTCTAGCTGATGGGAAAATCTCTAAATTTAAAACACTTGATAATTGACACAAGACTGGAGTTTTTCAATTCTTTTCCCCCCTCCTACACCCTTCCTGTATGGCAAATATAATTTAGCAGAAGATTCCAAAAGGCAGAGGGTTTTAATCAAGATGAGAGGCTATTTGCTTTGCCTTTTGCTAAGAAAACACTCAGCAATGACTCCTTTTGTGAAGTGAAAGTTTTAGAAATATTACTGGGACACCCGCCTCTTGTGCGCATAATCGCGCTAGATGTCAGGGGACATAGGTGGAACGTATATAAGGAGGTATTTTCTGGTGCACAAGAATGGGGAAAGAAGAAATACTCTCTTCTTGTAATGTAAGCTGTGGTTTTATGAGTGCTTGTGTGCTTATATGGGTATGATGTTGTTCTTAGACAAATATATCCATGGTTTTGAGACACTGGCCATAAGTAAATTCACTTAAAAAGTAATAGTGATAGTAACTAGCCTTGGGATAGATCAAAAGACCCATTTATAAAAGAGGTCAGAGGAAATGCTGGAAGGGGAGGACAGGTTGAGGTTCTAAAATTGCTCTTTATGGTATTATTTGTAAATATTTGTTATAACACTATTTTACATACAAAATTCCCTAGACAATACAGACAGATCCTTACCCAAGTACATAAACCTAAATAAAGACTGAAGCAAAGAAAAGGCAGGTGCACCCAGTATTGCTGCAAACCTAATTCCTTTTAGTAGTGTGGGTGCTAAAATTCCATTCCCCCGGCAGCTATGGATGCTTTCGAGCTGCACAAAAACCAATCACAGGATTTTAGCATCTTAGAAAACAAGTCCCTGAGCGCCATGATCTTTCAATACTGGGGACACAGGCTTAGGAATTTTGGGCTTGCCCAGATATTGCCTACACATTGCAGATGAGTACTTTTCTTTCACACATGAGATGAATTAATTTGCACTAACAAGGATCCACCCACTCCCATTCCTTTTTCCCTGGCTTAGCATCTCCCCCAAAATCCTCACATGAGGTTCCTTGTGTCTGCAACAACCAGATTTTGCAAAGATAACTCTGAAGGAGGCGAAAAGAAGTATTAGAAACAAGTGCTAAGAGTGGTGTAGAATAAAAGTTCTGGTTAAACCAGCCATTCTCACTGGAGTTTTAACTCTTCTAAACTTCAGAGTCCTACTTTAGACTTTTATTTCATCTCCATTTGGAGAAAAGTTGTCTTTTCTTTCCACAAAATGTATTCGGTAACCATCTTCAAGCTCCATTTAACAGCAGCCCTTTTGCTACGCTAAGGAAAGTCATCCCCCGTTCACAGCTCAAGAGATCCTGGGGACATCTTTTATTCTGATGAGCCTGTTTTAAGTACAAACACAGTGAAAGACTGAGACAGATGGCAATTTATGTATCTCTAAGGTTTGGCTGTATGTTCAATGACATTTTTATAGGACTGTAAAGATTCTTTCTTGACATCAGTAATCTGAAATTGCCTTTTCAAATAAAAAGAATCTGCTTGTTTCTCAGTGATGTTGCAGTGTCAGAAGATAGCTGTCCTTTCTTCACAGTTTTGCTGTGCTAACAGGATTCCGCTGTATGAATCCATGCTGAGCGCTGTGCTAACATGACTTCTCTCTGCATGTTTTTTAAGACTGTTATGCACTTTGATATCCAAGGGTCAGACCTGCATGCGGCACTCAACATGGATTCATACAGCGGTTTAATGAAGTTTTCGTTTCCTCTTCTATTCGTTGTGCCTGAAACACAGAACGGACACATCTGGAAAGCTGTCCACATGCTCACTAATTACTTTGATGAAATATTTAATATTTGAGCTATGACTTCCATTCAGAAAAGCAGTTTTGACTCTTTCTTACTAAATCAAATCTTTCCATGTGGCTACTAATTCTAGATTTTATTATAGTTTCCATAGCTTCCCTCATATGGAAGTGAGACTTTTTGATCTATAGTTCCCCAAACCTTCCCTGATGGCTTAGAAATGGTGTCACATTTATTGCTTTCTGTTTCGCTAGGAATGAGATTGATTTTAAGTGACAGATTACACATAACATTTTCACATTGGTACGTGCGTTCCTCCAGAATGCCTGGGTGAACACCATCTGGTCCTTCTGATTTCCTACTTCTCATTTCATATATTTTATTCAAAAATTTCTTCTGCCACTGCAATTCGAAACAGACTCCGTCCTCTGTGAAGAAAGACTGTGGTGGAAACCTCCCTTACTAAGTAAAGATTTAATTTAGCTTTCCTTTAATGACCTTATCTTTCTGGAAAGCTTATTCTACAGCTGAATCTGTTGACCCTACAGAATCTTTGACATGTTTCTTGCTTCTGATGCATTTGAAACCTTGTTAATTTTTTTCATCCCTACCTCTATTTTGTAAGACTTCGTCATGTTTTGAATGCTCCTATGAAACTGTAGAACTTGTGCTAATTATGCAGTGAAACATTGCACTTCTGACTAGAAAGCTAAAAAAAGGACACAACTTTAAAAAAGAATATGTTAATGCCTTCTCTTTAAACCAGTGGACTAACTCAATAGCTACTTTTAAAAAACCAGTGTTAATAAAGTACAAGGTATAATATTTCTACTGAGAAACTGCTAAAAATGTCGATTCTTCACAAACGAAAAATCAGAAGATATGTTTTCCTCTTGGCTAACAAAACCAAAGGATTACAGATATCACTGTGTTTCATGCTCCACAAATAAACTTTTCCTCTCATATGCAGTGCACATTACATTATTGTTGTAATTCATAGATGAACTTTCTTGTTTGGCATTAGATCACATATACACTCCGACATGCAGGCAGAAAGCTAGAATATAAATACACAGCTTTGGTTCCTTCCAAGTGCAAATGCTTGAGGCTCTTTCAGCATTCATTGCAGTCAGCTCCAAAAGCAAGTGTTCTAGTTCATGGAGCTCAGTTTGTCATGAAATAAAATACTGGTGACTGCTGTTATGGGAAGCTAAACTGACCTGGGCAGGAGAGAAACTGAATATTAGATTTTTGGTGAGAAGGAAGAAAGAAAACATACAGCTTATGTTATTCCACTGTGAGGTCTTCCCCATTAAATCTGCTTTATCACAGATGTACCTCTAGACCAGAAAGATGAACTGCCACGAACTCGAATTGGAGGCCACATGCAGGCTCCCAGAAGTAGCTGGATCATGGCAGCTACACACACACACACACACACACACACAGATTTATAAGCCTTCGCCTCTAGTTTTATTGATTTAGCAGGTTTAGAGCCACTCTGACAATCTTACTGGCTGGAGTTCACATTTCCATCTTGCCTTGTAGCCTGTAACCAGGGCTAGACTTACTGACAAAGGAGATACCAGACAGAAGATTAACTGGTAAGTATGAATTTAAATATCAGTCAGTCATTGTAGAATGGTTCCCAGAGAATTCTGGGATCAATAACAAAAGTAGATAAAAGCACAGATATGGGGCTGCATATTTGCTTCCTACCTTCCCTCAGATCACAAAACCAAAAGCAGATCACCATGTATTATACCTCTGTGTCCTGCCACAGCAACGTGGCTCTGCTCACAGCAAGCGCTGGTGTTTCTTAGACACTCTCTCTGCTATGCCATCTGAGAACATCTGGATTTGGTCCTTTTTAGTTGCATAACTAAATTGCACACACAATGCACACACAAAAGAAAAGCCTGGTTACCCGAGCTTTTCAATTACGCTTTTACTGAAAAATATCTCCTGTGTTTAATAAGAGCCAATGTGTAAACTATAGAATCTAAAAACTCAAGAAGTACTATCTCCAGGTATTGCTACAAAGTGAGCTTTGCTACGAAATAGGGTTGTTAACAACTTTTGGCATAGAACTGATTGTCCTCCTGTGCATATCAGGGACTGACGTGGGTAGATCCAAGAAATGTCAAGTACAATAAAATGTCTCAGACATAGTGTTTGCATATTTGATTTCAGCTTTCCAAATGCAGCAAAGACTCTTTCTTTATGTGTGAGATGCCCGCATCTCATCAATCCCACCCCCTCTGCCCCCACCACCATTCTCCATTTCCTTCCCTGCTCCAAAACAGCCATAAATGAAACAATCCTCTTCTGGTTCAACACAAACCTTTTCCTACTCTGGCCTTTCATATCCACTTAATCCCTCTCTGAGACAGATGTTTGAACAGGGCTTTCCTCCATGAACAACCCCTAGACAGGAGTTAGAAACCCAAAGAAAATCAAGAGCTAAAGCAAAATTTTTCATATTATTGTTAGTCTCCGGAAAAAAATATTTTTGCATGACAATGGTCCAGCATCACTTTTGCTTTCTGAGACTAATCAATTTATGGAAAAAAAAAAAAAGTGGGGATTTTTGTGTGTAAAAGACAAGAGTTAGGAAGGAAGCTGAAAACAAACACAAAAGAAGCCAGTTACCATTCAACCAGTTGTCTGTCATAATCTCCAAACATTTTTAGTAGACTCCTTGTTAAAGATAAAGTGAGTCCTGAAAAGAGGTACTATGTTTTCCCCAAGTTTTCATTTATCTGTGTTAAACAACATAACACTGGTCTGAACCCTACTTACCAAATGGTCCAGGTCTGTTTCAAAAGTATTTTCTTTCCAATATTTATATATATTTCCAGTATTTGTGTTATTTAGAGATTGTATAAATAATGATTTAAGGTTTTCTCTTGGCTCATTGATAAAAGCTGTTTACATTACAGGGCCATGAACTGATTTCTGTGGCTAGGGATGGCTCTCGCTATTTCACTGCAGTAACTGAAATAAATTTTGCTGTCCACCTCTTTACGTTCACGGGAATTCAGACCTGGGGAAATTAGTTTGTTTTACCTACGCTGTAATACAATAATGAAGATGTAAATCAATTAAAAGATCACTTTTACATTTGGAATCAATCTAAGAAGAGAGATCTTTCAAAATTAATGACATAATAATAACAACTTCGTGCACTATAGGAAGAAGAAGCTTAGGGGAAGGCAGTCTAGTGATAAGGAGCCACACCAAGCAGTTAGAAGTCATGACTGAAACTCAGAAGCCTCATTTCTGTATTTACTTTAACAAGGAATGAACACGCCTCATTCTTCAAAACAAAGTCACTTGACTGGGGTGTTGGAGAAGCACCAATCAGATTTTTAAAAAAACCCAATATTAACTTTGTCCGACAAATTTCTAGCAACTATTTAAGGGCATTGTCTTCTGCAAGGATGAAACACACAGCTGTTTACATTGTCAAGGAGGTATCAACACATAAATGCTGATCGATTATATAATATTTCCTTTCCGTTTCTGTCATCCTCCATAGCTATGTCGGCTGCCTCTGTGACACACCAGCTTCTCCTGAGAGACCTCTGGACCCTCATCTCCCCTGTATTGCTTCCTGCTTTGAAATTTCACTTGGGGGTCTATTACCCAGTAATTCGTTCATATAACATGACCTGTATGTTTGATTTGCTGCAGTGTCTCAATCAAAATGTTCCACAGTACTAAATCACTACCCCACCATGGAAATTATTTTAACCCTATTACCTTTACAAAAAAACCCCAACCCATAACCTTATTTTTAAAAGTAGTTTGACACAGGCTCACGGGACAAAGCTATGTAAATAAGAATTCATTGGACAGCACCTTCTTTTAATCAAATCCAGTACTGATCACATCATGTTGCTTAGGACTGAAGGTAGCTTGCCAAGCCTGCGGATTACTTCGTCACCTTGGTTACCCTTTTGAGTCAGCCCATCAGATGGCACTGTTGCATATAGTCTTGTCAATTCTCTCTCAGCCCACTTGAGCAAATTTTTAGACCTGTAAGGAAAGGGTTTTGTTGAGTCTTTTTTTCCCCGGATTTATGCCCTCTATGGGATCCAGGAGAAGCAGTCACTGCTCTTTTTTTTGGACTTTCTGCCACAGAAAGACTTTCACCAGACAGAGCTATCTGACCTCGAGAGCCAGGCATAGACATTTCAACAGCGGTCCTTGAAAGCAGAAGGAAATTCCTGGAGTGGTGTGTAGGTGTATTGTAAAGCTAGCTGCATTAAGACAGGACTGGTATACTCTTGGTAATAGTGGCAAGGCTGCAGAGCCACGGTGAGAAGCAAAGTCATTCTCCCTTTTCCCACCCTCCCTCTCTTGCTCGCCGTGCCAGGGGATCTCTGCCATACCTTTCCCACAGGTCAGCCCGTGCTCTCCAGCTTCTGGGGATGCGGCCTCCCTGGGTCAGGGTCTTCATTCAAGACAAACATGGAATATTAGAAGAAAGAAATGTGGGAGGAAACAGCAAGGTGCAGCTCAGGAAAAGGCCTGATTTGTTCTACATGGCTTCAGCACTTCCCTTGTCTGCCTTGAATCAATTGGCATCCCACATACGTTCATTTTGTATATGTTCTTTACACTTGCTTTGTTACTTAAGAGGCATTAAAAGTTGATTAAAAAGTGCTGTATTAGCCACCGAGGGACCCATGTACTGCAGCAGAAATACCCTTAACAAAACATAAATCTTCAAATAAACCAAACAAGTGAACAGCCGTATCCTTGCCTATGCTGTTCAAGAATTTTATTTTGTTAGAAATGCAGCAGAAACTTAGTAAACAGTCACCTTGATCAAGGCAGTCCTATTACTTGCTAGCAACATCTCCTGCTTAGGCTAGTTGTTCTTGGATTTTTTGCCTGATGAAAGTAAACAGGCTTGAATCATAACTAACAAAGATTCCAAATGTCCTACAAATTGAGTTCCTTTCCTAATATAGTATCACATTGTTATGGTTGTAATAGAACATTATCTGTAGCAGATATTCAGCATCTGAAGAAAAAGCCCAGTCGTGCAAAATCCTAAAATAAAACTGAGGAAATTATGTGTGTGCGTGAGTGCATGCGTGTGCACTGGGAGGACACAGATCATCTTTTGCCTGAAAGTTGTATTTAAAAATATCCATTATTTATTAATCCAATCTTAAGGTCAGTGATTTACTTCTCTTTCATACTTATTCCTGGGAAAAATGCCATGCTAGTCAGAGAAAGCAAGAGAAGTAACCCATACAGAAATGATTTATCCAGTCATTGGAGTCTCCAATATTCTTTACGTGAAGCCCCCAACTAATTTAGATGATGAATGACAGAGAAATTAAAGTCACAAATACTGGGCCAGACCTTCACCTAGCAGATTCAGTGTAATTATATGAATATAAACTGGGGAAGAGCTGATTGCAGAATATATGACATACATCCAAAATTGGCTTGAGCGCAATAGGTCAGACGGTAATATCATCACGGGTTTAGATAAAACACAAGTCAGACTCCTCCCAGTTCCACCGGCTTTGGCCTGACTTTAACCATTACCTTCATCCATTTATTTCAATTGAATCAGTTCTGGTTTACACCAGTGTGGCAGGAGGAACAGGCCCCTTGCTGTGGCCAGACACTTCAGCAGTGAACTCAGTGATGGATCACAGAGTTATTCTTATGCAAGAAAACATTTATAAACTATTTGTGAGACATTTGTTTTGTCTGTGGTCTTGAATTTCAATTAATTCCATACTGCTTTGTGAAACATTCATTGACCAGGAGGAGAAGTTTGAACTTCAAAATAATCCCATGGCTACCCAGTTCTGAAAGGGAATTGCATTACTTGTAGCTTGAGGAGAACAACTTGCTGCAGCTAATTCCTTTTTCTCAACCCTTGAGTTTAACAAAGATCTTTCCATGTTGCCACTTTCACAGGCCGGCATAGATGCTCTTTTTTATGATGCCTTCTTTGAAATAGAACCAGGCTCTGAAAAGCCCCCTGCCACATGGTCCCTGGGGAAGGAGGAACGCCAGGGCAGCTGATGGAGGTTTTGTGTCCTAATGTAAAGTTACAGGCTTTCTGCAAAAGGGGACAGAGGAAAGGGTTTTGTTTTTCCATACATGGTCTATTAGAAAAGGTTGGCTATAGTCTCATGGTAAACCTGCATTGCCCTCTTCCCACCACCCCGCTTCCACTCCCGAATCCCAAGACAGTGAATGCAGTAAATGACCCACCGCACACAAGTTAATGTTTTAGCGGTCTTACAGATGGGCCCCGCAAGGATGTGAGCTCTGCATGGGGCAGGCACAATGTAGCCACCTCACAGGGTTTAGCTGAGCTCACGGTATCCTGGCCCCAGTACCAATCATTTTAAACTGACTGTGACCTGAAGATATGAGATGCTCATTAGCGGCCTTAGTAGCCTAATATCATCAGGAGATTGAACAAAGCTGTTCTAGTCTTTGCCAGCACAAACATTAATAAAAGGGACCATGTCAATAAAAGTTTCCAAGACGAACTCATAGAATGAGGCACTTCAGACTATTATAAACAATTTGCCCCTTGGTGGTTGTCCATTATCAGGCCCAGTCAAAGCCTTGATAAGCATTGCCTCTTTAGGAATCATTAATTTCCTTGGAAATTTAAACAGCTGTCACTTGTGATATTCTTCAGGTGTACATGTGGGAAAGATTAGCTAGTGTTTATAATCCAATCTGTTCATTAAGCGCCTGCCCATGTGGAACCTCCTTCGCAGGCTGAGAGTCCTGCTTGGAAATCTCCCACAGATAATTGGAGGCAGCCATGAATTATGCGAATGAGCTGTCGACAATGGGGATTGTGAGGCCTTACTAATATCAGCTGGTCTCAGTACAACGTTTAATGATTTTTCACAAATGGGATTCGGCCTCTCTGGGCACATGTGCTAAGTCCTTAAGTCCAAGGAGAGCCAGGTTGATGGCTGGTACTTCCTGCTGGAGTTGCTGTCCTTCTGGCTTGTTCTTGCTCTCCAACGTGACATCTTTCTATAAAACAGTGAAATGCCTCATATTTGAATTAGGGCCGTGTGAGGTAACTGTCAGTGTCTCAAGGGCACTGACAGGCCTTAACGAATCACAGAATCATAGATTGGAAAAGACCTCTAAGATCATCAAGTCCAACCATCACCCCAACACCACCATGCCTACTAAACCAAAAGTTTCCCGAAGTGCCTCATCTGCAAGTTTTTTGAACACCTCCAGGGATGGTGACTCAACTACTTCCCTGGGCAGCCTGTTCCAATGCCTGGCCACTGTCTCAGTAAAGAAATTTTTCCTAATATCCAACCTAAACTCCCCTGACACAACTTGAGGCCATTGCCTCTCGTCCTATCACTAGTTAGTTGGAAGAAGAGACCAACAACCACCTCACCACAACCTCCTTTCAGGTAGTTATAGAGAGCAATAAGGTCCTCCTCAGCCTCCTCTTCTCCAGACTAAACAGCCCCAGTTCCCTCAGCTGCTCCTCATAAGACTTGTTCTCTAGACCCCTCACCAGCCTTGTTGCCCTTCTCTGGACATGCTCCAGCACCTCAGTGTCCTTCTTGTAGTGAGGGGCCCAAAACCGAACACAGTACTCGAGGTGCAGCTTCACCAGTGCCGAGTACAGGGACACGATCACCTCCCTACTCCTGCTGGCCACACTATTCCTGACACAAGCCAGGATGCCGTTGGCCTGCTTGGCCACCTGGGCACACTGCTGGCTCATGTTCAGCTGGCTGTTGACCAACACCCCAAGGTCCTTTGCTGCTGGGCAGCTTTCCAGCCACTCCTCCCCAAGCCTGTAGCATTGTGTGGGGTTGTTGTGACTGAAGTGTAGGACCCAGCACTTGGCCTTGTTGAACCCCATACAGCTGAGCTTGGTCCATCGATCCAGCCTGTCCAGATCCCTCTGCAGAGCCTTCCTATCCTCGAGCAGATCAACAGTCCCACCCAGCTTGGTGTCATCTGCAACCTGACTAAGCGAGCACTCAATCCCCTCATCCAGATCACTGATAAAGATGTTAAACAAGAGTGGACCCAAAACTGAACCCTGGGAAACACCAGCCTGGCCGCCAGCTGGATTTAACTCCATTCACCACCACTCTCTGCGCTCGGCCTTTTAGCCAGTTCTTTATCCAGTGAAGAGTACACCCATCCAAACCATGGACAGCTAGTAACGGCCTCAAGCAGCCTCACGTGGGGCACTCACCCACACCTCCTCTGCCCAGGGACTCTCAATAAGTTCAGGAATGGGCACCTGGTCCTGTCCTGAGCTATGTTGTAGGTGTGCCTGTCTCCAGCCCTGCTTCCCCAATGGACCCTGGACCTACTCTGTAGTTAGCCTGCATCCTGGATGGACCCCTCAGACCTATGTCGCTGCTTATCTCCAGCCCGGTTGCCAACTCCATCTCCTTTTGCTCCTGACTGGACCCCGTGGGTGGACCCTGGCCCTGGTTCATCATCTGTGTTGGAGGCTGTTGACAGTCCCTGCTACAGTTCCTGGCTCTGCCTGCTATGCTCAGCCCTTGTGGCATGGTGCCTTAGTAGTGAGGGCATGGCCTGTGCTGGGGTAACCCTTGGCTGCTGACTTGTCCTCCTTCAAGGGGCAATCCTGTTCCTGCTGCTCCCTGACTGTGACCCTCTGACAGGTACAAGCTCCAGGGCCCCGTCAGTGCCACTTCATTGGGAGCACTTTCTCTGTGTCCCCTGGGTCACACTGTAGCAGTGAAGATGCTTCAGAAGCTCCTGGTTAGACAGCTGTGGTGGCAGTCAAGGGGACAGGTGTCATTGGGTAGCAGTGTTTTACAAAACAGTGCCATAGCTCAGAGTCAGGGACTTGCACAACCATGTCCTTCAGAGCACCAGTACTTTTAAACACCTACTTATTTCCACTCTTGCTCATTGTGTAGTTCCACTCAGGCAGCAAGATCAGCCATCATCACAATACTTGGCATGTGATCATTTGCCATGAGCTAAATGTTTAGATGGCTCATGGTTCTGCTGTAGAAGGGGGGAGCAGCTGACAACATACAGCCTCTCCCACTGAAGCTACTGGGAGTGGAAGCTGTTAAATGCTTTGCAGGGGATCCTTAGTGTTTAAATAAAAAGTCATTTTCTCAGTTGGCTCCTTCATTATTCTAAAAAGGTAATGTTCATTTTTTCATTCCCCAACCCTTACCCATTACTGAAGTTCCTAACAGTCAGCTTGAATACAATTCTCCATTTTCCTTCTCTTTCACTGCTTATCGTTAAACCATTGCCTTTACAACAAAAAGAGAGAGACTGTATCTCATTTCAGGGTCCACCCAAGCCTGGTTTAGGCAGACTGCAAGGACTGTTGGGCCTTCAGCCAAGATCTCTCATCCAGGCCAGGGTGGAAGGTTTGGGTTTTGAGTGAGCGTTTTTGAAGGGATGGGTGGAGGTGCATATCAATACTTCTAAAAGTCATACTCGGGCTTTCAAGTACTTTTCTGGAGACAAACTGATTCTGCATATACCACACACTCACTCTGGAATTTGTGCTACTGCCTGACCTCCTTGACTAAGAAAGATCGATCTTTGATTTTCAGCTGGGCTCCACTCTCCCAGCAGATGTCTGCTCTGACCCATGACATAGACCAGCAGAGCAAGTCAGTCCAAACTCTGAAGGTGTGCCGAGTATCAGACTGGCTCAGCAATGCTCAGCTAGATTTAACTATTTTATTACTTTCTGCGATGTTCATTTGTTGCAGTCATGGAATATGAAACAGTGGGCTCTGGAGTATATCTTTCAAGAGCAGCGTAGGTTAACTATGTCATTACACTCACTGATTCATTTCAGACATTAGTTAGGTATTTATGTTTTAGAGAAAGGACAGGATTTGACTGAAGAACAAATGAGTGAATAAGGCAGACCGCATATTGGACTACATTAGGAGAAGCATGGTTAATTGATCAAGGGAAGTTACAACCACCCTTTACCTGGTGCTTGGGAGGCCACACCTGGGATACAGAGTCTAGTTTGCCTCCAGTTCAAAAGTGAGCAACTGCAGAGAGACTAGAGGGGTTACCAGGCTGGTTGGGAGCCCAGAACCCATCACCTCTGAGGAGAGGCTGAGGGTGCTGGGCTTGTTTCGTCCTGGCAAAGATAAACCTAAAGGGTGATTTAATAGCAGCAGAAGCAGAGTTACAAAGATGACAGAGCCAAACTTTTATCTTTTGTGGCAAAGTATATGAGAAGCGTCAATGGACACGAAAGGTGGCTTAGGAGGACATTAAGAAAAACCTTTTTGACTAGGAGAGTAGAGTAGGGGAACCAGGTAGTGTGTTATGGGAGCCAGACGCTTCTTGATAGTGCCCAGTGAAAGGTCAAGAGGCAATGGGTGCAAACTGAAGTACAGGAAACTCAATTTAAACATAGGAAAAAAAAATTATGGTAAGCATGATCAAACATTGGAACAGGTTGCCCAGAGAGGCTGTGAAAATATCCATCTTTGGATATTTCAAAATCTGACTACAGAAGGTCCTGGACAACCTGCTCTAGCTGGCCCTGCTCTGAGCAGGGAGGGTGGACTAGACAATCATGTGAAGTTACTTCCAACTTCAGCTGTCCTCTGATCCCTTGAAGTTTATTGTTGCTAGATTGGTCAGAATTTGGAACATTGCTTTTTTTCCCCCGAGTATATGATAGATACAGTCAGCTTTTGATTATCCAGAAGTAGATTGTCAGATTATGTATTAGCTATGAAACTCGTGCAGAAACATCAAACTTAGCTCAGTTTGGGCCAGCTTAGGTCCAGAACAATCTCTCTGTGTTTGTGCGGCGCCATACATCACTAGTTTGCATCGGCACTACTTGAATGGCCTTCCTTGAATATAGCCTCCAAGTCCAATCTGATAGTTTATATCAGCTGTATTTTGACACTGTCTGTGTAGTACTAGCTCTGTGTCGTAGTTTAACCTGGCAGCTAGCCAAACACCACACTGCTGTTCGCTCACTCTCCTTCCTGCAGCGGGATGGGGGAGAGAATTGAGAAAGAAAATGGAAAATTCGTGAGTTGAGATAAAGACAGTTTAATAGAACAGAAAAGGAAGGGAATAATAATAATAATAATAGGAGAATATACAAAACAAGTGATGCACAATACAACTGCTCGCCACCCCCTGACTGATGCACAGACAGTCCCCAAGCCACTGTGTGGCCCCAGCCAGCTTCTCCCAAGTTTATATGCTGAGCATGATGTCATATGGTATGGAATATCCCTTTGGACAGTTTGGGTCAGCTGTCCCAGCTGTGTCTCCTCCTAGCTTCTTGTGCACCCCCCGCCTCCTTGTTGGCAGGCCAGTATGAGAAGCTGAAAAGTCCTTGACTGCTTAGCAACAACTAAAACATTTGTTTGTTATCAACACTATTCTCATCCTAAATCCCCAAAACAGCACTATACCAGCTACTAGGAAGAAAATTCACTCTATCCCAGCCCAAACCAGGACACTCTGTAATAACCTCAATAAATTAAGATGCACCTTTATTTAAATCTCCTTATTGATACTGAAACAGTACAAAACAGGTTCTGTTGGTGTCACATCTTATTTTCTCTCCATGTACATAGCAGATTATGCTTAGTTTTTAACAACACAATTTACAAAGGAAGCCACTTTTTGTAAGAGGATACAAAATGTAATCTACATGTGTCACCGTTGTGGAACTCTTACCTGATTCTTCTCCCAGCTGTACCAGTACAGTCACAGGTGTACTACAAGCTGCTTCTGCTGAATTTTCCTGTAGCTTCTTAAACATAAAAGAAATAATCTAAGCAGTTTTACCTAGTCTTCAGCAATTCACTTTTTCTAGGTAATTTCAATTTTAAGGTGCCCAGCTCCCTTTGAAATGTACTGCTTTAACATTGCACTATGCATCTGCTTAGTTTCTGAAGATGCAGACTTTGGAAATTGTTCCTGGTGGAAAGAACTCCAGAGCCCGCAGCTATATAGCTCTACGGTTCATATAACACAAACCACAGATCTTTAGCATATACACTGATGTCAATACATTGAGATTGCACTATATATTGGCAATTATCTGATTAAAAAAACATAAAACGAAATGATTGTGTAGGGTAGCCAGGAAATAGTGCGAGGATAGCCACTGTACTTGCACAGAGAAATTAATGCCAAATATGAACACCTAGAAGGCTGAGCCCTACTGCTCTGTTTGACTGTGTGCAAGCAGGTGCTCAGTTTTTCCTCTGCCACTAAAAAACAGTATCTTGCAGGAAAAGTAGCTTATATCCAAATTGCCTTAAAAAAACAGTTGTATCCCAAGACTACCCACTTTGCCTTTGACAGAAAGGGTTTTAGAAAGCTTATCTTAAAACCTGTTTATTTTAACAATAGTAACTTTTCTTGGATCTAAGTTTTGTCTACCTTGCATCATCCATCTTGGGCGCTCTCAAGCCTTCTCAACGAATTGGAAGCAATTTTTTTAGGTATAATTAAGTTATATTTTGATACATTCAGCATAAGCATTTTAACGAAGTTTTGGAATTTTGTTTCCAGGATGAAGTCTGAAATTTTGATATATTTTCTTTTCAGTTCCTTCCTTTTCTTGGCAATTCCCTGCTAGCATTAGATTAAAGTACTTGCCTTTCCGAATTGTAGCTTAAATGGTTACAGCTGTTGAATCATCCTAGGCTAATCGGGATGAATTATGGTATCTGGTATTTGAACAGACTTCACTCTCTCTTCACTTAGCTTTCTAAATCATTTTCCCTATGTCTATACAACCTTTGACATGAAAGCATGCTCATGGCGTGCTCCCTGACACAGCTGCCTCCCAGGCAGCTCACCAACAGCCTGTCTGGGCAAACCAGGTGGTGAGATCTAGGCTGTGGGATGCCACCTGTTGGGATGGTCTCCAAAATCACCTGGGGCCAACCCTGCAGATTGGTTGCCCGTCCATGGGAACAGCAAAGCTGGTACCATTTTCGGCCACAGGATGGTTCTTCAGGCTGTGCTGGGAGCAGTGAGGTCCAGTGACAGCAACCAGGATTACCCAAGAGTCCAGATCACCTGAAACATGCTTACAGAGGAGGCAGGTTCAAGGTCAAGCTGGGAAGGCTCAGGCACAGCTCCAAACGTCACTTGGGCAGAAACCAAGGGTGAAGGTCTGAGCTTAACAGCAGCTCCTGAGGAAAGAAGGGTAGAAATCAGCTCCTCACAGCTCCTTCCCCACCGCTCTCTGGCTCAAGGCCATACAGGTGTCTCAAAAGCTGGCCTGAAGACCAGGCAGCCAGGCCATGGCAAAGAGGCAGGGGGAAAGAGGTTGCACGTAGGGCCCTGACAAGCAGTGTAGCCTGGCCCTTGGAGGCAGCTGGATATAAGCTGTTGTGCGACATGACTCTCCCATTGTGAAAACAGGTTTGCCAGTGCTGGCACTGCACTTGGAAAATTCAGCACAGCATGTATATGCTCAGTTTTCTTACCTGACATCACACTGTCTTTGAAAGCACAACTAGGCCTGGCCTAAGAACGCGTGGCTACATAAATCCATGTAGCACAGACCATACCCAAAGACTAACAAATAACTTTAAACAAGCTTTCAATAGTTGCACATAACAAGTCATTGATACTTTCTACACGCAGCTGGATTCCTCTGAGAGTGATTCTTAATTCTTGCACCCAAAAAACACCCAGAACTCCAAATTTTCTCAGATGGATTGCACAAGTGATGTGTTTTTCATCCTTATCACATTTAACTACGGTAATGATATGATAGAACTTGCATTTGAGGTAAAGGATAAAAGCATTGGCTATCTGGAGAGCACTGTCTGGACTCACCTCAAGTATCTGCCATGCTGTTATTCCATCTACCTTGTCTCAATGTTGAGTTTCAAACTCTGAGGTGCTGGAATCATATTGCTACATTTTTCTTTTCATTATAGGCTACATTGATACTGCCGGTGATATTCGTGCAAAAGAGTACCCCCCTGACCAAATGAGGTGGATTGGCCTGTTTCTGCACTGCTTAAGTCTCGGCCATTTGGAAGGACAGGTCTTGCCCTTGTTGCACATCAGTAGTGCGCACTGTGCTACAAGTACAACCTCTTCCTCACTCGCACAGACACCTTGGGCCATGCTAATGAGTACCACAATCTTCACTCCTTTCAGAAAGGGTGCACTCTGCCTTATGTGAGATTTAGAGAGAGGAATGTGCCAAGAGAACCAGAACTGGGATGGATGATGGGCAGCCTGTCCATAAATCTGCATGGACCAGCCCCAGTTGGTGCTTAAATTTTTCAGCCAGAAGTACTGTTGGTAAATACTAAAGCAGAAAATGAATGCAGACTATGCTGTATTCAGGGAGAATGTGGAGCTGGCATAGAGATGTTGATTAGCGTTGCGCAAAGTGCTTCATAAGTTCCCTGACTTGCAGTGAGAGAGGGACACATGTTGAGTGCACAACCCTCCAGTTCTTCCAGGTCCTTCGGTCCTTGAGGTTGCGGCTGTGTTTCTCCCCTCAGCTTCTCATTTATACCCTGCTCACCTGAGGACCCACAAAGTCACAAGATCTTATTGTCAACCTCCTCCTGGCCTTGCCTATGCTGGCTGTTCACTGCTTCTAGGGAAGGAAACTTGATGGGATCTGGTGTGTGCAGGATGAACCTGTGTTCCCTTGTTCTGTCCCTTCCATTTGGAAAGAGCACCACTAAGCAACACCAGTTATGTCCTTGGGTCCCTTGAGCTGGATGCCATGAAGGAGTGGTGATGCTGTTGGTGCACACTTGGAGTTGTTTTGGATTGCCTCTGCCCCATCCACACATTCTACCTTTTTCTCCTTCTGACCCTTTAACTCTCTTACTCTTTGACGTCTCTGTAATTTTTTGCTGATTTTTTTTAATTTCATCATCCTTTCCTCTGGCTGGGTAGCTGGTATTAGGCATGAACTAAAGTATGCCTTGAGGACTCCCAGTTTTATACTATTGCCAGCTGAGAGATTTCCTGAATTAGATGTAGTTTCTATGTATTTAGTAACCTGTAATGGATTTTTCTTCCATTAACTGGTCTAGTGTCCCCTCAAACCCATCTATGTACAACATCCACTACTGCCCACACTGCATGAAGAACCATGCTCTCACATGAAGAGTTAGAGTGCACCCTCAGCAAGTTTGCTGATGACACCAAACTGGGAGGTGTGGTAGACACACCAGAAGGCTGTGCTGCCATTCAGCGTGACCTGGACAGGTTGGAGAGTTGGGCAGAGAGGAACCTGATGAAGTTCAACAAGGGCAAGTGCAGGGTCCTGCACCTGGCGAGGAGCAACCCCAAGCATCAGTACAGGCTTCGGGTGGACCTGCTGCAGAGCAGCCCTGCAGAGAGGGACCTGGGTGTCCTGGTGGATGACAAGTTGTCCACGAGCCAGCAGTGTGCCCTGGCTGCCAAGGAGGCCAATGGGATCCTAGGGTGCATTAAGAGGAGTGTGGCCAGTAGGTCGGGGGAGGTTCTCCTTCCCCTCTACACTGCCCTAGTGAGGCCTCATCTAGAGTACTGTGTCCAGTTCTGGGCTCCCCACTTCAAGAAGGATGAGGAGCTACTGGAGAGAGTCCAGCAGAGAGCTATGAGGATGATGAGGGGACTGGAGCATCTTCCCTACGAGGAGAGGCTGAGGGAGCTGGGCTTGTTTAGCTTGAAGAAGAGAAGGCTGAGAGGGGACCTTATAAATGCTTATAAATATCTCAAGGGTGGGTGTCAGAAGGATGGGGCAAGCTCTTTTCAGTGGTGCCCAGTGACAGGACAAGGGGCAATGGGCACAAACTGAAGCACAGGAAGTTCCGTCTGAACACGAGGAAGAACTTCTTCCCTCTGAGGGTGACAGAGCACTGCAACAGGTTGCCCAGGGAGGTTGTGGAGTCTTCCGCTCTGGAGATATTCAAGACCTGCCTGGACAAGGTCCTGTGCAGCCTGCTGTAGGAGACCCTGCTTTGGCAGGAGGGTTGGACTAGATGACCCACAGAGGTCCCTTCCAACCCCTAC
>Ga0065711_1026396_pt1 | contig 73464 bp, 39 predicted proteins | sample Hoacrofraction12_FD_59098 | JGI IMG/M metagenome (GOLD analysis project Ga0065711, IMG submission 59098) | Hoatzin crop microbial communities from Cojedes, Venezuela - Epithelial fraction 12 v2 (version 2) | ecosystem: Host-associated > Birds > Digestive system > Esophagus > Crop | place... | reverse complement strand
GTCGTCATGATGGCGGCAAGAAGGGCGGGGGCGTGCGGGACGGGGCCGCTCGGGGGAAGCGGCGCCGGGCCGCCACAGGGCCCTTCCGCGGCCGGGCCCCTGCCCTTGGTGCCCGGCGGGGAAAAAACCCGTTCCCGCGGGCCGTTCTGCTCCGCCGGGCAGGCGTGCGGTGGAACGGGAGTTTCCTCTGAGGGAGTTTAAACCAGGGCAGCTGTCGTAGCAGACACCTGTTTTAGGCCATCGCAGATTTCCCTGGCGGAAAAAAGCCAACTCTGACGAGTCACCTGCAGCAGCAGAAATGGTAGAAAACCGGGGACATTAAAGCTACGCGCTGTGAAAAGCACATCCAGCCTTTAACTCCTCCGACGTCAACAATAAGCGTTCATGGCGGTGCGTTTCACGAGGAAGAAGCTGTAGCTGTCTTCCGAAGGCGCAGAAACACAGTCACTGGGTTTTGCTGCCTCCCCTGCGGCTGGCCCGCCGTGCCCGTGTCAGACAACCGGCCCTAAGACCAGCACCAGCACGCCCGCCGAGTTCTACCTCTCATGTCTTCTCAGCGTGAGCACGGCTACAGCGGCGTTTAGTAGCACAATTCCTGAAGAGAAACAAAACACGTAAGTTCAGGCACCATTTCCTCACTACGGTTAGGTTTTCCTGGCGCAGTTACTTCATTATTTTTGACACTTCCAGCCAGAAGCAGAAGTCTGCATGCTTAAGCCTGGTCCAGAAGAGCTGGTCCTCAGAGTTGTTTGTTGTGCCCCTGAGCAGTGTTCGCCAGATCCTACCACCCTCAGCACCTTTTAAGAACTGTGTTATCTGTCCACACAAGCAGAGCTTGTCCACTAACTGAAGGCACAGCAGAGCCTGGGCAGGAGGAGATGAAGTCACAGAATCACAAAATGGTAGGGGTTGGAAGGGACCTCTGGGTCATCTAGTCCAACCCCCCTGCCGAAGCAGGGTCACCTAGAGCAGGCAATGGGATGCCTCTGGCGGCCATGTCTTCAGGTCAGAAGCACAGCTAGCGCTCGACTGACCCGCCTTGGCTCTCACACAACAACTTCCTTCAGCCTCTGCTGCTCCCTCCCAGCACCAAGCCTCAGCAGCTGCCTTGCCTGCCATTGCAGTGCCCTGATCCTTCAGCACAGCTCATAAAAGCCAGTTTACAAGAGCTTGTGGAAAGGCAGGAGGTGCTGTTCTTGATACTTCTGACAGCTATTTGAAGAACATCAACCGTTACACATTCTGTTCTCTATTCCTCCCCTCTCCATCCCCAGTCTATTTCATGCTCCTTCAGCACCACTGTAGTGATTTAAATTTATACCATAGACAATTAGGTTTAAGACAGAAATTGAAAGCGCTGCCGTCATATCGGTATCTCTCTTCATCTGGGTACATTTGTTGAAAAACATGTGCTTTGCAAGGCTTGCTCCCCATCACTCCTCACAGTGCTTCTGCCAGAGATGATCACAAGCTTTGCTGAGCAACTTGCGTGAGCACTCGCTCCCTAAGCATTTTGGTCAAAGGAATTGCGTTAGTTCAGACATTTTAAGTAATAATTTTTTCTTAACACTATCTGTCTGTGAGAGCAAGGGAGCATTCACATCAATGGCTCAGCTAACAAATACAAAAGTGGTCAGTAAAGCTCTTCTAGCAGCAGTGACCTGTTCCACGAGTACAGCCAGCTCAGCAAATGAGTGTTTGTACATAGCTTCATGTTTCAAAGATTTTCTGGGATTACATCAGTATAACTACTAAAATATTTTGTGTAGACAAGTCCTTAGAGTATGTTCTTTAATAGAAGAGCATTCCTGTCCCTAATTTTAGATAATAAAACAAAATAGCACCCCTATCTCAATTGTGGAGTACTAAATGCTAGTGTAATAAAAATAACATTTGTCTGCTTAGAGCTATCAACTGAAATAATTATTCCTGGAAAACTGGATTTTGAGCTTTCTATGTGAAACTGGAAGTAACATCTATGAACATCTATGTCAGAAGTTACCAGAGGATAAGCATTACGGGATGTCTATCTCTATCCCGAATATCGAGCTTATTCTTTGTGGTAGTGTACACAGAGCTGTGTTCTCAGAACGCACCTGAGGGAAGGCTTTCTACACATCTCCCCATGTGGATTTTAAATGATGGCGTTCTTAAACAAAAGTAAATGATTATTGAAGTAGAGTGTTTGAATAGCACACATTTAGCTTCTCAGAGAAGGGAGGGAAAAAAAAACCAGTGGCTAAGTCTCCCTGGAAAGTGGGAGAACAGGGGAAGAAGACAAAAGCATTACGTGCACTAGTTGGGATGAGCAGCTACTGCTGTGGGGTTCTCAGAAGGCAGCCACTGTCCAACACCAGGAGCCTGGAGAGCTCTGCTGCTACACATTCCAGATCTTCGTTGCTTCTCCCTGTGCACAGCAGCATAAAGCTACTTGTGGTCTTGCTCCAGGTTACCACATGGCCCACACCAGGGAAGCTTCTGCTTTAGGAGGTGGAAAAAAAGAGCAGCTATCCTAGCAGGTGTGAGATCTTAGGCTATACCTCGGCAGCAAATGGAAAAAATGAAGGAAGGAAGATTGTGGGTTAGTTGGGGTGAGCAGCTACTTGAGTGCTGCGCCCCAGACTGATATCCCACATACTAGTTCACTCTGTTAAAAATACTTTGCAAACTCCTGAACTCATCCTCCACCCAGCTGTGCTTTGAGCTATACGACTGCATAATAAACAATCTAGTCCCATCCCAAAGCATTTACAATGTAAGGCCTTCATCCTGCAAGTGCACACATGCCTTATTTTACTAATGCAAATAATCCTTTTAACTTCAAAGGGATTACTAAGAGTAGCAAAACTAAGCATGTAGGTAAGCGTTCGCAGGATCATAGCCGAAATATAAGATGAGACAAGAGAAAGAAAGGTTGGGAAGCACAAATTGACATAATGACAAAGTGATAAGTATTACGTCAAAAGCCCAGAGGATGAAAGGAATGTGTAAAATAGGGCATACTTAAGCATATTTTATGCCTTTTCGAAGGCATTTGTTAAGTAAGAGGTTTTTGTATTCCCCCGCCCCGTCTTTTATATCCATCTGCAAAAACGAACATCTTAGATTACTGAAACACGAGTCATTTATGAGTTGCCATTTGACTATCTATTCTTCTACTCTCCATTTCTTACCCTAGTTTTAAAAAATATACTCATTGGTATCAAAATCCTCTTAGCCAATTTCCACTGAGTATTTCTTTGCTTTTTTTATGGGCATAATACTTACTATGCTATTTGGGCTGAAAGGAGCATTAGCATCTAAAACTGAAACAATGGCTTAGGAGAATAACATAATCTCTAAAATATTACATTTTCTTTTTCTGATTGTGCATTGCATGCTCCCCAAAAGAATAAACATGGGTCTTAGAGAAGCCGTAATTCAAAGACCTACCCTGGATCAGGTAAGGTTTCTGACAGAGAAGTCTAGTGTCAAGGTTGAGGATATTATTGCCTGTAGCCAATTGCTTCACCCCTGTACTCGAGATTACCAAGTCTATAAAAGGCAGAAAAATGAGATCTATCCAGTCTAGCATCGTAGTTGAAACACACCTTCTTCACTGGCTTGAGCTAAAACAAGGGATGGTGACCTGAAACCGCAAACTGCTACTGCAATGGAAGCCATAATAATGAGCAGAGCTGTAAGACAGACATCTAGGAGAGGTTAAATCTGCTAAAGCCTGTGTGTTAGAGCCCTAAAACCTCCTTTGTAGTGCATATTTCTTTTATGGCTGGCTGGCTTTCGGTAGACCCTAAGCCCAATACCATGGCCACCCTTGCACTGCCAATGTATATATGTATTTTTTAATAGTTTGCTTTTAAAAACAAGTCTAACACCTATTTTTAATAAATCTACAAAACATGATATTAAATAATTTCCTGCAAACTAATTTAAAAATATTAAAACTGGAAGTATTTCTGATGATTATCATTACAATCACTGTTTTAAAAGTATAAATATATATATATAGAAATGGGTAATACTCTTCAAGGAGCCTTAAATGCAAATGCTCATCACAGACAAGCTCTCATGCTGTCCTCCCCCACCAAGCCCATGTGAATAAATGGATCTTATCCTCATGTTCTGTCGTATCATCAGAGAAAGAATCCTTGAGACAAGAACCCACAATCAGAGTATGTTTAAAAATGTCAGACTTCCACATTTTTCAAATTTAAAAATATGAAGATGAATACATGAACTGATCTCAATTTCTGCAGCGAAGAAAAGAGGCAGCTTCTCTATAATTACAGAAACTAAACTTTGCAACACTTCAAATATATATAAATCAACACTGAATTGCTCTGGGAAGTACACTGCAGGAAGCCAGCATGGCAACAGCAGTATTGCCAAGACAGCAAACTTGATCAGCCACAGAGACACTGAATTTTGTGAATGGTTATTAAATGTTATCCCATACAGAACACATCATTGTAACCAAGTCTGCAGGTCAAAAAGGTCTGAATGGTTTTGGTAAAGTTTCATAAAGAAGAAAAAAGAGAGAGAGAGGAGAGAGAGATTGCAGTTGTTGTATCTACTAGAACATTAACCGGAGTGACAAATCCCTTTTTAAAACAGACCCCATTGACCAGAAGGAAATACCTTCTTGTAGACCACCAGCTGCTGTTCTAAGCCTCTCAGTCACCTGCTAAGGCCTTATGGTCACCTGGAGTACCCTCCGAGAAACCTTACAAGAGCAGACATTCATTATGTACTTTGAATGTAAGCTGAAGGAAGGAGCAGTGTAAATACAAAAGACCACCCCTGAGTAAATTAGGTTATACATCCAATTTACAGTTATTATATACTGAATGTACATGTTGTTCTGTTAACTTTTAGGTCTTAGTGGTTAAAGTGGCATTGTTTTAATATCTTCCACATTCGGAAACATCTGAAACTACAGGGTAATAGGTTGTATGTGAAGGCAGTTTATCTTTTAAGCTCCTTACAACCTGGCTGCTTTCTAGGCCAAGTCTGAAATCTTGGGAGAAGCTCCCTAAATATAAGGTGGTTTTAGGGAGCAGTAACTATTTCATGGGGAACTGTTTTAAAGTCAGAGAAGACCAGAATTTCAGTCTTGTTGTTTGATTCTGTGCTAGAATATTGGAAGAAGAACAAATACAAGTTTTACAATTGGCACTTCTTTTGTGAAGGTCTGATTCTTTCTTGTATTTTCTTTGCAAATTTTTCACATCAGCAGAAGGAAAAAATGTACTACACTGGTATATATTTTTCATTCCTTTTCTACTGAGTGCAATCGTCTCTTCCTAACTATTGCATTAGCTCCTCAAGACTTTTTTTTTAAGTTCTCTCTTTAATACAATTTGTAAAACATTAATATTCATGCCTAAGATTAGGCATGCTGGATCTACCAGTGGTACATCTTCACTCTGAGGATCTGCTTAAGTATTAGGAAATTTATTTGCTTAGTTTCTGCTATCTATGTAGAGCATACACAGTTTCAACACGCTGATTACAAAAAGGCTAGTGAGCAGTGAAATATGTGATCTAATAACCTCTACTTCATGGGCTACTAACATCTGCAGTGGTAAATACTAATCCTTGTCTTCATAATAAGTTCCGGACTACTTAGAAAATAATAATAGTAGAAAATTAAACACACTAAAAATCTATCATATCCTAGAAAGATTTTGTAACAAACCATAAACATTAACAACCATATCCTTCCACACTGGGCCCAATTTTTTAATAAATGGTCTTCCTTAATCTTTCCCCACATGACCAAAGCTTTTTCTCCCAACTGTGTCAGAAGACCACTTGCAGAAAAATCCACAGCAGGTAATGAAAACCCTGAAAGCAGAATTAAACTTCTGCAGCTGTGTAGCCTCCCTCTTGACAACTTCTCACCATAACACCCCAGCCTACTAGAAGTGAGATTTTTTGTCAGTGTGTGTCATTGTACCCCCAGCTCACAGCTGGGAATAACACCCTTAGTATGATCTTGAAACCGGTGTAAGAGTCCTAAAGAAGCAGAAAGAAAGTATTGGCTAAGTTTTGGTGGGTTTTTTTGGGGTGTGGGCATTAATGCGCTGTTATATTACATTGCATACCTTGTAGTGATATCCTTCTCTCTAATGAGCGAGACTGTTCCCAAAGGGAGAGGAGAGGGTGCTGCTAGAGCTGCTCCTTCTTGTAAAAACAAAAGAACTGGTACAATAATTTGGTGGTCACCTTCTTTCTAGAGATAGAACAACTCGTGTCTCAGCTGAAAACAAGGAGAATGCTATACTTGCAGCATTTTTAAGAATTATAACAGCCATATCTAGGTTAACATAAAGAAATGTCTCGTGTGCCCTGAGGCTCATTTTTGTATTTCGCATAGTGGTGATCTTGTCTTCTACGGAGTTCTGCCTTTGCAAAGGTGAGCCATGCATATGGCCTCTTTCTTGTCTTATAACTGGGCCTGCCCTAGGCACATGGGATAGTTGATCCATGTATGTGCAGGCTGAATTTATTAGGTGAGCCCTTGCTTTCTGCCCAGATCTAGAAAGTACTGGGAAAGAGGATAGTGAGGAGCCTGCTGTTGCCGCACTCTTGCTCACACTTTTTGGGCCTGGACTGCAAAGCAGGTAACTTATTCTGAAGGCAGCAGCTTGCTTTCAGGCTTCATTTTCTTGGGCCCCCTCTTGTGTCATGTCAGTGAAGATTTCCTTGTTGTAGGAGATGCCTCCAGAAAAGAAAATGGCTGGGACTCATCTGTGCTTGTTAGGTGTTATGCAGCCTACATGGCCTAAATAAAGCAACGCTGGTTCAAACTTCTTTTTGTCTGCTAGGAATGGCAATCTCTTTGAATGAGGTGTTCAAAACCTGCCTGGATGCGGTCCTGTGCAGCCTGCTGTAGGTGACCCTGCTTCGGCAGGGGGGCTGGACTAGATGGCCCGCAGAGGTCCCTTCCAACTCCTACCATTCTGTGATTCTGCGAATGTGTAACACTACTATATTGTCTATAGCATTGTATATAGTATTTTCATGTACTATATGAAGGTGTAATACTACTATTACAGCAGTACTGTACTATCACTGTAATACTACTGTAACAAGAAGGGAGGCAGAATTAAGGTTATCACAGGTAAATAAGTGCTTTCTTCTGCAATTTTAACATTTTTTTTTAAGTACCTCCTGTCTATGCAATGGTACATGAAATATGTAACACACAGCCCAGCCTTAACGTTTTGTTTAACGTCCAGCAAGTAGTCCCATGGAAGTAAATGAGGTCTTTCAAGGTTGTGGTGCAGCACTACCAAAGCAGTCCCTGACCTTCCCAGTCCTGACTGCTCAGTCCCATCTCCCTCACTATGGCATGGCTGTTTGGGTAGGCAGGCAGTGCACCAGGCTCTGAAACTGATATGCCTAAAAAATAGCCTACCAACAACAACGTGAAAGCAGTTTCTTAACCTGTTTCGTTTCCCAACAACAGATGGAGTAGCGTGGGGACACAGACAAGCAACCGGAGACAGGGCGCTGTGTCAGCTGCCAGATCTCCTGAAAAAATCCATGACATAACAGCCTGACACTGCTCATAGTGAATGAAGTTCAGTACTTGAATATATCTTTGGAGGATCAGGACCAAAAAATTGTTTTCCTGTAAAAGCTAAGTTTTTCTGTATACATTTTTCCATACCAGATGACTGAGCCTACGTTAAAGTGACACCCTGATTGATTTGGGTACATTTACATGAACATTATTAGCTGTTCTTAAAAAAAACACTTACCATTTTTTGCTGGAATATTCAGATACTTGACATGAGCTTTATTTTTCCGTAGGTTCTAGTGGAAATTAATTAATAACTTGGAGCAATTTTATCGTGGAGAATCCTAGAGAATTTTCTTTACTTTAAAAGAAAGCAATGCTGCTTAGCACCCTGTGTGGGAGAGTGATGGGGTAAGAACCGAATCTTCAGTACAAATATTCTGTGAAAAGCATGAAACAACAGCAAAGCATGTTGGTCTGCAGGAACAATAAAGCAGGAAAAAAACATTTCAACACGTAGCTGAAACACTGTGGACCTTGTGGAGGATGTTAAATCTTATGTGCTCAGTTTTTTAACAGTTCATCTATTTGGACATTTAAAAAAAACCTAAAAGAATCAGAACAAGACTTCAGCAGCTGTGTTGCCTGTCTGTTGGTAGACATTCATGCAACAGAAAGCTCTAATATCCCTCCTACACATCCTTTAACTCGAAAGTTCTCCCATAGGTGTAGTTTTTATAAGCTTTCTGATGTACTTTTGTCAAATAAGCCGCATTAACAAAGAGCTGATTTTTGAACTGTTTTAAGTTAACCTTTGTGATTTGGACAGAAATGACTTAGGGAGCACTTACATAAATTGCTTTCTCGGAAGATTAGGGTAGCAGGGAAGTATTAGCAGTCCAGCAGAGGGACATTGCTGGTAGGCTGAGGGCAATAATGTCTTGTAATCCCCAGGATGGATCTAGGAGAGGTTTGCTGCTTTGTGCTTTAAGAAGGGCACTGAACAATAACCAGTGCAGATTCTGCAGGTGGTCTGTTGTAGCTTTCTTTGTAACCACGGCATCTCCCATCGCTATTCTGATTCAGAGTAAATGCCACCCCTGGCTAATGCCATGGTGATTAATACTATTGAATTAAAATGTTCTCCATGGTTAATACGAAGAAATAGCTAAGAGACATGTTCATAATCTGCTTTGTCATATCTTAACAACAAATCAGTTTTCAATATTAACTCCACAATAGTTAAGACTGAGATTGGTGTCAGTCCTTTCAAAAACATCTGCTGAATTGATCTGAAAAGTATGCTGTTTCACAGGGTCCATATGAAAAATGCTGGTTTATTTCAGTATGAAGTTTTTGAGATACAGTTTGTCCTACGTACTCTTGTATTCACAAAATCATCCGGTTCTGCTCATGCCTATCATTTGGATGCTCCCTGGAGGAACAATACTTCTTTAGGTTTATCTCAGTTCCAACATTGTGTTCCCCAGGGGGAAGGAGAAAGACCAGGGTGTATAAAAGATGAAAATGCCAGGGCAAAAAACAGTAGTGGTAAAGGGACGGAAGAGTGTAAGAGCTGACAGTTACAAGAGAAAGAGAAGCAGAAACAGAAGAAAGGTGAACAAAACTTCAGCTGTCTGAACAGAGCCTCTTCTCAGACTTTCTAAAGGGGTAAGGTTTTAAAGTGAAGATGGAAGAGTCCCGGGAAGGAAGACCGAAAGGCAGATCACTTAGGGAAAGGGAAGCGTATCGCCTTCTTTTGGCTTAAAGCCCCCATCAAACATTTAATGTGCAAGCTTCTGTGTCTTCACCAGGGCATTGGTATAAAATTGCAAACCTCAGACCTATTTCTTAGCCATGGTTTCTCCTCTATCCTAATGTTCTAAAATACACACAGCTTGTGGCTACACAGTTTGTGGCAACGTAGCCCTGCCTCTCCTCAGCAGTCTTCCTCTGTGCCGCACGCGTGCACAGGCTTGCATAGGCTGCGTATGTACTCCCACACACCAACATTTACTTTCAATTAAAAATAATTTGCAAGTTACCAGTGTTGAGAAATCAGCTCTAAACCACAAAGGAGAGAGAAGCAGAGCTAATATTTCATTGGAGGAAAAAGAAGAATATAGAACAAATTAAGAGAGAAGGCTGCAGGTGCAACTTTGGTCAAGGAAAGCGTAAAGCGGTCATATGTTCTAGGTACAGTGTCACAGATCTCCCAGGAGATGAGCCCAGATGCTATGCAGAATGCAACTGCGACTGTCATTGCGGCAGGTGAGAATAAGAAAGAGAGAAGAAACAGGAAGAGAAACATTCCTAGTGTTAAATACCACATAAATCTAATTACCCTACTCTGAGTCAAGATCAGAACTAAGCGTTAGCCTAAATTCTGACCTCGCTGTTGTTCAGTGACTGCAGCTTTCTGAGTTTCATCGTATTTTCTTTCAAGACACCTGTGATGCAATACATCCCAGACTGCACTGATGCTGCTCTCAGTGCCTCTTCCTTCCTGCCCCTTTCTCGATGTGGTCTGTACCGTAAGCAGTTATCAACACTGGGCTGTTGCACTGTATTTTTTATTTCTTCCGTCAGCTCTCATTTCGGTTCAGATAGATTTTCTGCTATTGCCAGCAGCTCCATAAACCAGGTCTGTGCTGGAATATTAACAAGCACTTCTAATTTTGAAGAGCAGATAAGTAAGGGTTTCTTTATCACTTATTACAGTATTCTTGTACCTTCAACATTAAAACTCCTTCCCAGTGTGGATTCTGTGTTTCTGGGTAGGTCTTCACTGACAGAAATATGTACATATTATTATGTGGCAAAAAAATGCCACATGACTAAATTTAGCTCTTGAAACTAGCATTACAAGCCGTTCCCCACCCCCAGATTCCCCAAACCTGCAGCTCTTTCTCATCCCCATTAAAGAGCTTATTAGGGAAAACAACAGAGCAAAACACTGTCTTTTTGCTCGATATTTATTTGAAATGTGCTGAAATGATGGTGCCTTGGCCTGCAGATTGACTTTGTTAGCTTCTCTGCTTAGTCTGGAGGAGGAGCAGAGACAATGTATTTGTGCTACGAGATAAACTTCCTGCAGGAATGATCTTCCTGAAACCTGTAAGCAGCCCCAGTACAGTCAAGAAGCAAATCCAAGGCTGTACCAAAAGTTGTGCGTTCCACAGTAGTTCTCGAAGCACCATGAGTCTTTGTGGTTCAAAGCCCTAACATAGGAAAACTAGTGCAAGAACTCAGTAGCCAACAGTATGAAATAGTACCTGTTTTCTGAAGTCAGTAAAGAAGGTGATTCATTCAGACACTTTGGATGAAGTGCACTGGCCAGGGCATATCTGGAGTCTGTGTCCAGCTTTGAAGGGGATGTGGGGAAACTGAAGAGGGTCCATCTGGGGGCCACCAAGACAGTTGGGAGGAGTGGTTTGTCATTGGCCATCAGTGAGCAATGAGGGAGCTGGGCTTCTTCAGTCCAGCAAAGAACAGCTAAGCAGCAAACTATTAGCAGCCTACACTGCTTGAAGAGGAGTCACGAAGGTGATGGAGAAAAACTCTTTTCTGTGGTAACAGACAACGTAATGAGGGGCAATGGGCACCAGTTTCAGTTAGGGAGGTTTGGACTCGCTACGAGGACAGCACAGCACTGGAGCAGGTTCATACTGTTGTTTCCCCACGGAAACAGTGAAATCTGCATCCTTGGCACTTTTCAAGACTCACATGGATAAAGCCATGACTGACCTGATCTAGTGTTTCAAGGGTCCCAGCTTGCAAAGGAGGTTAGACCAGATGATCTCCAAAGGTCCCTTCTGACCAATATTTTTACAACTCTGTGAACTGAAAGTAAAACAAAACGTCAGGAGTGCTTCAAGACCTGTTCAGTCACGGCAGAGTGAATTAAGCAACATCATCAAATTATTGCTTGGCTAATGTCGCTGACATTTGAGGTGAAGTAGCTATATTCAAATTGCATAATTCAGAATCTTCAATGACAGTTTCAGTAAGAGTCCTAGTAATGCAAGGTATATGGATTTTAAATCACATTACCCTTTCAACTATAGAAATGTAAATTGCTGTGGAGTAGTAGTGGATAACCTACATCACAGATGTCCAGGCCGAGTTTCATTTACACATGAACTGCACTATTTCTCTGTTTTATCATGCTGGCACTTTTTCTTAAAGCTAAATTTACTTTTAAATAAAAGCACCAAACAGATTGAAAAATTTCTCTCCCTCCAAAAACAAGGCTTTCCAAAGAAATTCTCCAAAAGTGAATGGAAAGGAAAAAGTAGCCAAGGGGAAAAAACAAAAGGAAAACACTGATTAATGATATATTGGTTTGTTCTGGGGTGTGATCAAACAGGCCAGCACCACAGTCAATGATAAAAGAAGGCAAAGTGCTGTGCAGACTGCTATATTCATCTGCTTAAAATTCACATGGTCTGAGTGCTAGAATAATTTGCTCCACGCCATCTGGCAGAAATAAGAAGTATGAATATGTAGTGGGGGGAGGGCATGAGGAAATATTCTGCATTTCTATGCCATGTAGAAACACTGTATTGGAGTTTGCAACTTCAAGCACATGTAAGCGTTCAATACATGAAATGCACAAGTGCGCTGTAAACAATCCAACAAAAGCTAATTTTTAAAAGAGTTTGAAATAAACTTACTACATTAGTATAATCCCACACTGTGGACTTTATATTTGGAACCAGACCATAATGCAAGCTGTGAAATGCAATGCAGTAAGTCAGTACAAGTATTACTCACTGGACGGTATGAACTGTACAATGTCATCCATGCCCAAACCAGAGAGGATGACTGTTGTAGCTCTCAGCTAAACCTCTTTGCCTCACTTATAAGCTCAGGTTTTAAAAACTTCTGCTTGCAACAGTGAAAACCTCCAGTGTTGGTCAAGAAGGGAGATACCACAGAAGCAAATATTCCTAGAGGATTCAGGCTGCTGTGGGATAGAGATATGTGGAATGAACTTGCATATCTCAAGGAAATATGAAAGCCACTTCTCTAAATGTGTTTCTATGTTCTCTCTACAGAGAGCATAGTATTCTCATACCTTTTACTTTCGTAGTTTGGTGTGCAAGCTATGCAGCTTTTTCCAGTTTTTGTTAAGAACCAGACTTGCCATCGGCCAAAATGGTGGCTGTTTGGCAAAAATACACAAAAACTGCCCTGGATGCAGTCAGGCACACTGTAGAAACCATGTTATTTCTATATTTTTAATCATAATGATTAGGTGACAGTATACAAGTTTATTCCCATACAATAAAATGTCACTTACAGGAGCAAGCAGTTCCAAAAGTTTGTTCTTAGCTTTTGTCACTGAAGAATTCTTGGAGAGCACAGCAGCTCATATTGCATGTGGATATGTACCTGTTGCTCTCATGCTTAAGAAGCTGTAGCTAAGAAGACAGAGAGCAGTAGCATTCTCTAATGTGAAATAATAGCTGTGGTGTTGAGACCCTGACAGACAGGCTCAGGAGGATTCAGATGGGACAGTTTTGGATGCTCCTGGTCTGCCAGCTTCTCTTTTCTGCCTAGGAGGCTGCTCAAGCCCGGTGGGAGGCCTCCGTGGGCCACTGCCACCCCTCCATCCCATGTGTGCTGCAACTGGAAATCTGTCTGCTGTTTTGACTATGGCACAGACACACGTCCCCTCCTGCTCTCTCTGCCCTTGGAAATGTAACCACAGAAGGGCGAGGAGGGGAACAGGCTCAGATGGCTAAAGCTGAATCTCCTGAATCCCATAACAGACAGCTTAGCTTTAAGGATTCCGTTTTCCATAAGTACAGAAGTTTTGACCGCTAAAATATATAAATTCCATCATAATATCAACACAAGCATCTTGGCTGAGCTATATACATGGGAGCTGATGCTGTCACATTATGATGCCTGAGAAAGGGTTAACCCTTATGAACGTCTCCGTCCCAAGGGTGTTGCTCTGCTACACAGCTTGGATGACCGGAGTGTTTCCGCTTCTCCAGGCTGTTGCAAAGGATATTTAATTACAGTAATACTGCTGTCCCAGTGCTATTACAGCGTTGCAAGGCAGTCATAAAGGCTGAGAAAGCATTCTCCTTCTAAGCTTCTGTTGTTAAGTGGCTTATAATGTTTCCAAAATGTGACCTTTAGAGATGAAATTTATTGTGCTCGCATTCTACCCAAAACTAATTTAATGAGGAAGTTCAATCCTGTTTACAGAGTTTTGAGTCATCTAGGTGGTAAAGAAATATCTTTCAATTGCTAAAATAATTCTCTGAAGGTAGGAGAAAATTGTAAAAAGAGATTTTTTTTTTCCTTCACTTTAGGCATGCTACGTGTTGCAACTGAAGAATAATGTCCTTGCATGCAACCCCTTTTCAGATTTCTCTGTGTTGCTTGAAGTCAGTTTTCTCTCTCAGAACAGCCTCTGATGGCAATTTCCACATGTTGGCTATTATTGTCTCAACTCAGTGTCTGCATCTTTGCTCTTGCTAGAGCTACAACAACAGCAAGTGGTGCCCAAACAGCATTCTTACTCCGAGTAGTGTTCAGTTCAGCTTAGGATGTGGAAGACTGTCAGTATCTTTGCAGGGTCTGCCTGTTTGTTCTTATTAGAAAGCCAGTGCAAGGTTTTCCTGTAGAGAGAGATGAAATGCCAGTGCTTAATACAACCCCCTGTAAAAATAAGATCAAGACAGTCATGTAAGAAACTAGTAATTCACATAACTATGCTGTGACTTTTGTCACTGATCAAGTGAAATAAAGGGTTCATGGCTTTTTAATAGCATTTTACTGGCTCATGTCAGGACTGTACTCTGATATGGACTTGGGCATTTAGCCAGTAGGAGCACTACTGCCTTCAAAGAAGGGAAAGGAGGAGGGAAAATGGGACTGGGAAGAGACTGAGTTCTGCAGTGTCACAAGGTGTGGCCAGCTTGATGCCTGGGTGAAGGACCAAGAGGCAGACGGAAGATGTGCAGCTGTAGCTCCTGATGGTCTGAACATGGCAGTGCAAATGAGCTGAAACATCACCTCTAGTTATGGATAAAAAGGCAAGGATGACAGGGAGATTTGTAAGAGTGGGGTGGCTGGAAAGAGATGTCCTGGAAACGAGGAACCCTGAGGGTGATGCACTATGGAGACACCATGAAACCTAGTCACTTACCATATTTTAATCTGCAATTGTTACTAAGAGTTTCTAGGTTAATATACTATTTCCATCAGTCTTACTAACGAAAAACCTAGGGCCTGAAGAGTCTACTATGGCAAGATTTAGTACATTTACTTCTAAAATGTAGTTCCTTATCTTATTACTGAGCATCTGGCGACTGGTGTACAACCACTGCAGGAGAAACACTCTTCTGTGGGATCAGATACAGTAGGGATTTCACCCAGTCCCTCTAGGAAAGCAAATGCCAACTAGTAGATAAGCCAGCCAGAATTCTAAGACAACTGCTGCATATCTTTACCCCATGGGAGAGAACAGAGTTTGGAAATATGAAGAAACAAATAGGTAGGTGTAGATCAAAAAAAGGAATAAGCGAATCAAGGAAAGAATTATAAGGGAGAAGGGGGTTTCTATCAAGGAAAAAAAAAAGGATGGAGAAGGGCAAAAGGAGACAAAAGAAACATTAAAGATGACAAAGTGGGTCAGGGAAAGATGTAAAGCTCAGGCTGCTGTGTTTTGTGTAGCTCTATGTTATGCAAATAGACTGTTTTGCATATGTAAGAATAATTACAAACATCAGTTTAAAAAAGACATTAGTATCAATTAGAAGTATTAGATATTAGTTCTTTGAATTAAATCCTGTGTTCATCTACAAGAAAAGCTTTCCACAGATACAACTAAGCCTATATTACACCAGCCCAGTCTGAGAAGGATGTATCTCCTGGGGATAACTGATTTGGCCTCCAACGCTCATGCAACTTGATAAACCTGCAATTTATTCCATAGTGCAGTAATAACACGATTTCGGGGAAGAAATTTTTCAAATACATGGTTCTGTGGATGGGTCTAATGGCTTATGTACACACAAACATTATTCCAGAACAAGGTAAAGTAGAAGCTTAAATAAGGAACAGCTCTTCCACAATAGCTCCTGGTGTAAAACCAACAGCTGTAGCTGAAGCAACTCCTTTTCCAATTCTTAGTTTAGTGTGCTTCCAGCTTGTTCAGTGTAACGATTCCTATATTGGTCCCTTCACACAGAAGCTCTTAGACATGACATTGTAATTATTGTTCAGTTGAGCTGGTTTTAGCTGGTGACCTGTAGGTGGAAAGCTCAGTGTCCAAAATGTCACACCACGCTCAGCATGTGTCCCCAGACCTGGCTGGCTAGCTTTGCTTCCACTCATAGTTAGTCCAGCAGTAAAGAGAGTAGGGAGCACCAGAAAGCTGGTAGGAATTGAGGGAGCAAATGATATACAACAGAGAAGGAGATGCCAGCAGCAGCTCTCAGCAGTTTCTCTGCTGGAGGTTTGCATGATTTTCAATTGTACTAAATGAAATAAATAAATAGGCCTTGAAATAAATAATAAAAAAAAATAGGTCTCAGAACTCAAGTGTTAAATAGATGGAGGTAAACAGTGTCTTATTTCACACGGAAAGCACATCTGGATTCCAGATACTTAAAGAAAACCCAAAACGTGGTAAAGTATGTAAGTTACATGGTGAGTGCTCGGTACCTGGACTCTAATTATAAGTAGATGAAGTAAACGAACAGTTAAGGATGAAACACACCATATGTCCTTTGGTAACAGCACAGTAAGGTACCACATAAACAACTGTTTTAACACTCCCTGTGGAGGTCTCATATCAAAGGCCTTTGCATGCTTCGCCCCTAGCTTTATATTTCCTGGAATTTACTAGTTTTCCCACAATTTTAGCACTACTAGCACAGAGCTTTGATCTTTGGAATTATTTATAATATATTTAACAAAGACTGAATTATTTTGTATTAAAACAATTTAATAACCAACATGCAGTAGGACTCAAGATCTGTCTTTGGAATACTTTTAAAAGGTATTTTTAAGGACAGAAGATTATCTACCTAGCTATTTAGCTATCTAGCTATCTATCTATCATGGACATACCAAGTAAGCATGGTTACACTATTCACAGTTTACTAGTAGATTTGAAAGCATTTCATGCTATACAAGTATGTCATTCATTTTCTTTCCAAAAGAAGCCCCCCCTCAGATTAAATGATGCTTTCTCTTTCTTCATCATTATTAGCAAACTTACTATCTTTAGCTAGTTACAAGCTTGTAGCATTGCTGGGATTTCTGTCATTCTTACCATACTTTATAAAATTATCATTCACTGTCATGCTTTTTTTCCTTGTCTTTAGCGTCTTTTAACAATTTGGTGTGCTTGTAACGTTCAGTCTGTTTGTATTACCACTTCCCATTTGTTATGATTCCAAATGTAATTTATTATGACTCCAAATGTAATTTATTATACATGCAACTAATATTTATGATTTTTAATTGCTAAATTTATTTTATCACTGAACCAGGATGGCTTTTAGTCTAATATTTCCTTGATTGTGAAACTGATTTCTTTGGCCCGATCCTGAAATATGCTCTTGTGTTTAGAAGGCCAGTAGTAAATTTTAAAGAAAACCTCATTTACATCAACAAAAATATTGCAAATATTTTATCCAGCTCTAAATATAAGACAAATATATTTGTCTGTTTTGTACAATATATCTACATCCTGTTGCATCAGAATGCTACAGTTAGAGAAATAGATTTATGGGTGAAAATATTGAATCGCATGTTAAATACAGCTTTTATTATTCTAAGTGTAAAATATGAAACCCAGTATTAAGAATCATTACTGGTATGTGATAATTAATGTCTATAAGCAACTGAAAATTTCTTGTCTGCAAGTTTACTGTAGAGAGCTCATTGGATTTCTGAAAAAAATCATCAGGGACTGGACAAATGATATTTAGACTCTTTTAATTATCCAGTGAGATTAGTGTTTGTGGTCTGTGTAAGTAGGTCACAAACACAGCAATGAAAATTAATTGTGCTACAGCACTGCAATGATTCATATGTTTTCTAGTCATAGTTCTAGTAGTATTTTAAAGATAAGCCTCCTTAAATAATTTCTTTTTAAAAAGATTATTAACAACATTAAAAGGATACTTAAAAATCACAACAAAACACCGCTGTCAGTGGAAGTAATTTCTCCCTGCGTTTATCCAGTTTTACTTTGCGGTACAATTACTTCCATTTTCAGAGGTACGCAGAGTCAGCACTCCAGCACGTGTGCTGCCTGTCAAAAATGTATGTCCTGAACTGAATTTTTCTCAAATATAGCGAATGGGAAGGGATAGTATGTCACCAAGAAAAGGCTCTGAGCCTATTTTTTTACATCAGCTGTTATGCCGATTTCAACAGAAATATGCTGGCCTTGGCCACATTTATGTCCACACACATGTAATTCTTTTTCACTGTGTGCCAGAGTTTATTATTACTTTGTGATGTTCCTTCTCTCAGACGCTTCTTACAACAGTGCTGGCACAACACAATGCTCTGCAAATGTCAGCAAAGACTCCAGCCGCGTGCTGTAGCTGCTGATTGTTTTTTTTTCATTCCCCCCCATACACATTAGACTCAAAATCACACCATTTTAGGCATTACTGGCATTACCAACCTCTGTGGATTTGTTCTTTCATTACACCAATTCATTTTAGTTATTGCATTAGTTCCATTTCCACAGTCATAGTGTAGCGGCATTTCCCACTTCAGTTGTTTTCACTGCATTAAAAAGTAGTCATAAATATTGTTTCATGATCAAATTTGGCATAACTTGCTTTACAGGTCAAGCAAACACATTTTTCTTTCACAGATTAAAAGCAAAATCTGTTTGATCATATTCAAGCCATTTCATTAGTTGGAAAACATTTAGATTTATTAATTTGGAAACACTGTGCCAAGTTCTGCTGTTATTTATACCACTCTTATTCCAGAGTAACCCAACTGTATTCAGTAGATTAGTCTGAATTTATACCTGTTTTTATAAAAACTGTCAAAAAATGGCCCCTTTTAGCTTAAATAGTGAGTAGGGGTAAAAAAAAAAAAAGAAGAGGGAAAGAAAAGAAACAGACTGATTAGAACAAAAAATTGCCTGCTCATTCAATGGTCAAAATGAGTTGGTGTATAGCGCTTTGTTGCTGCAATACTTGCCTCAGGAAGTAAGGCGATTGCAAATGCAATTCCCACTGATAGTTCTGTATTTCCAGTTCAGATGGGGATTTAATTTATTTGTATTTAAATTATTGAGTAGCAAGAGGAAACTGGTGTCTCAGGGAGCAAAGCTGCCTTTCCTGAGTAAACATCAACCTGTTTCACATATGGAAACAGTGGTTAACATACAAAGAGAGTTTCTGCACTACGTCTAGTCGCAGGCCCTTTAGATCGCCAGAAGACCTTGAAGAGAAGTATTCTGAAGCCTGATAAGGTTTCACTGGCACTGAAGTCATTTTACAAGAGCAAGACCTGCCATCAAGATGTCTTCTCAAACATATCTGTTGCTCAAGAAGGCAATGCTGTAAAATCTACAATGACACTTTAGATTACCTTGATCCAGGTGGTGTATCTTGAAGCTAGGATTTCTGAATAAGGTGGGTCAAACACATCATGTTGGAATAGCTCCCCTGTAGGTTTTTAATGTTGCAAATACTAAAGAGCCCTTCCCAGGGAGGTCTCAGTCCACTGCATGTTACTCAGAGGATTTCAGGATTCCACAGCCATATAAATCCTTCAATTAACATTTCTCTGTGCACATTTTAAGGTAGGCTATGGTGTTCTTGATGTAGGTGGCTTGGTTAACTGTTCTTTGCATCTCCTACTCAAAACCCCAACAGCTTTGGCAGGTGTCAGGAGCCACCTCTGCTATTGAGCTGCATTTCTTGGCACCTTTTCGAATATCTGCATAGTCATATGTCTCTCTGACAAGGATATACCTGCTGCCTTCTGTTTGATGCTGTGCCACTGATGGATTCCTTCTCCAATATCCAACAAGGAAACCCTTCCAACCCAAATGAAGATCAATCGCACCGCACCTGAAGGTTTGATAAATACTTTTGATCATCCAATAATGACTCATTGCTTCAGGAGACCACAGTAATTCTGATGACACTCATTTATCAAACAAGGGAGAAGAGAAACTTGGACCTTTATAGCAAAGTCAGCCATCCCACTTTAGCAACTATATTTTATTTTATACAGCATAGGTCAGCAAAGAGAGCCTCTCCTGCCCTGTGCAAACTAATAGGTAAGCCTCCCTGAAGCCTAGGGGTGAGCACAGTGTGAATGTTACTGCAAATGATGCTCTCTGTCTACACAGTCCCTGTCCTTATCCAGTTCATTTGATGTCTGAATGAGATTATCAATAGACATTAATAAGAAATGGCCAAAGGACGCTGTCAGTTATAGAAACTGTTCCCACATCTGCAAATGGTGAGCTTCTCAGGCTTTTCGCTGTCTTTTGAAACCCACCGGGCTAAAATAACCGTGAGTACTTCATGTTATACCCATGGGAAGATGAATCCCGATGTGTGGAATACAGAGCCTGTAGCTGCACTTCTCTCATATGCTGAAATGATAGAGTCTCAGATATGGGCCCTCTTCCCAGCTGTCCCTGACTGTGGGGGACCTTGCCAAAGCAAAGCCAGAGTTCTCCCTGTCTTCTGCTGGAAACATGGGACCTACTTGCTCTTCCAGCTGGTTTTGCCACACAGCACAGGTCACCCTTCAGCTGCAGTGTCCAGGCTGACCTGCGGGTGGAAGTCCTGCAGAATGAACAGGGAGGTACAGAGGCAAGTTTCTGAAACACTGAAAAACCAAGACCGTTACCAAGACACAAATATGGTGTCACTGTGGAGGACATTCTGGAAGGACTACCTTGCAGTCCTATTCCAGTGACACGTGGTAATTGTGCTTCTACCCTCTCTCAAGGTATCAGTGAACCAAAGGGAGCAAATGGGTATCAACGGCACTCTGTGGGCTGTGGAAAATGTCTGGTACAACTCCTCCCTCCTTCAGACGCTTGCAGTGGTGCCTGAAGCTAATACATTAGTCCATAAGCTACTGCTCTAGTTCATGCTGTAGATCACTGTTTCATACTGAGCTCTAGCTATGGGAGCTAAGGAGCAAATGCACTACCAATTCTGTCATATCCATGCAAAGTGACAGCTTATTGCAGAGGGCATTGCAGGCAGCAGGGTGATCATCTGTTAGCTACCACAGAAAAACTGGGCAGGGCTAGAGGATCAGAACCCTTGGGTGTATGAAGGAATCAGTGATTGTCTCTTTGGACAGCTCACCACTGAACTTCATGCTGTCTCCTTGCACATCTTTATGCAGCTTCCAGTCAGGAAGGGAGTTAGCTGCTACCTACAAGATCTCGTGCTATACACAGGCGTGGGTAAAATGGTCTCAGTTTTAGGGTGATAGCCATAGAGGTTGGAAGCCTCAGAGGCAAACCTACTTTGCTTTGAAGGGAGAAAAAGATTGCACTTGACCTCTTCCTTTGCATAGAAGCTTCCTCCGGAGCCAGCTGGCCATAGTATCCAATACTCCATCTTCATCTAAGCAGTCTCCATGGAGCTTTGAACTGCTGCTTGCACTTAGAGAATCTAAGTCAGATTTCAGATGGTGTGGATTGTTGTCACCCTGGAGGTCAAATGCCTAGAAGAGAGGAGCATCTACAGCAAGGATGCTTTAATATATCACATACAGTGCTATCTTTGTTACATCTTGATAATATATTGGCCACTTTTACTTTAAGCAGTAGCTGAAGCGAACTTAACTTGTCCCAAGACAGTTCTCAAATCAAGCTCTATATACATAGGTATATAACTCTTTACCATTAGCACAAGAGAGCATACTGATGAATACATTCAGATTCCAAGACTTGGGTTTTACTTTCTAAGGTTGCTGGTTATTATTCTGGCAAATCTTCATGGCATTAAGAATACTGCTCCCCAGAGAGCAATCTATAAAAGGCCCAACCTCATCCTTGTTATGGCGTTGATGCTACAGGAAGTACAGCAGGGAACAAAGAAGAAAAAAAATGCATAGATGAATATTCCTGTTGTAATTCCTGTATGATTCCATCTTAATGATAGATAAGTAAATAGATAATACTGATTGACCCAGCAAGCCAACAACTCTAATGAATTCTTGGTACAATGGCAATAGCCTCATCTGCTGGCTCAGAGCAACCATGGAGCTGAGTGGCGGTTGCCTTCTTTGCCACCCCTGTTCTCTGGACAGAGAGACACTACACACCCAGTTCTTTCTGAGTTTGGCCAACGTAATGATTCCTGCTAAGACAGACAGCAAGGCTGAAAAAAACAGTTAAAGATTTGGGTGAGAACCTATTGTGAGGTCTGTTTCTTCAAGCTCTCCTTGCTTGCTGATGCCGATTTCACCCTGGAAATCATAATGATGGTTACCACATGCTTAGGTGATTAATTCAGTATGTAAGAGCTAGGCCATCCAGATCCTTGGATGTAAACAAATATCCTTTGTTTACGACAAATGAAATGATAATGAAAACCACTGTCTCTGTGTCACGGTTTAACCCTGGCCAGCAAGTAAGCACCACACAGCCGTTCGCTCACTCCCCCCACGGGTGGGATGAGGAGAGAATCAGAAGGGGCAAAAGTGAGAAGAAACTCATGGGTTGAGATAAAAACAGTTTAATAATTAAAAAGAGATAATAATAATTTTAAAAGTAACGAAAAGAGGGGAAAAGGTAACAAAGAGAGAGGAAAGTAAAACTCAAGAAAGACAAGTGATGCAAATGAAAGCAATTGCTCGCCACCAACCGATCGATGCCCAGCCAGCCCCCGAGCAGCGGCACCCCCGCCAACCTTCCCCCTGGTTTTATTGGTGAGCATGACATCATATGGTATGGGGTATCGCTTTGGTCAGGGCGGCCAGCTGTCTCGGCTGTGTCCCCTCCCAGCTTCTTCTGCACCCCGGGCTACTCGCTGGTGGGGTGGTGTGTGAGGCAGAAAAGGCCTTGACGCTGTGTAAGCACAGCCCAGCAATAACTAAAACATCCCTGTGTTATCAGCACTGTTTCCAGCACAAATCCAAAACACAGCCCCGTACCAGCTACTGTGAAGAAAATTAACACCATCCCAGACAAAACCAGCACACCCTGATAGATTTTTTAGAATCCTTCCCTTCTCCACACTCCTGCCTCACAAGCCTGCTTCATGTACATAAATGCACTGGTATTTGTGCATACTTATTATCATAAACCTGTTACAATGTGAGCTGCAACTGCAAAATACAGTTTTGACACTACACAATGTCAATTTTTTTTTTTTTTTTTTTTAACACTACAGCACACTAGACCTGTGTTAGAGGAGCAAAGTGGGTGCATTTGGGTACATTTCTTTGTGGTGGATGTGTTAGGAATTTGCACTGGCTGGTATTTCACTGCCTGCATTCACTGTAATCAAGAGATAGATAGAAACTTTTTCTCTTCCCAAACACCTGTAAACAAGAAACATGAGTTTAAACTAAGGGGAGTCAGTGAGTGCTCTTTAGTTAGGGGAAAAAAGTGGTTAACACTTGGCAGCTGTTTTCCTGATTTTGTGATGACTTTTACTAACCTTGTTCCTCCTACTCACAGGTTTCAATGTGAAAGAGGAAGAAAAAACGTGAACAGTGTCCTTCTTAGAGGGGTCACAAGTCTAAGGTGCAATGGATACGTTAGCCATGGCTGATGCTAACTATTCAAGAAAGGGCCCATGCAGAAGGAGCTGACTTTAGTGAAGCAGAAGATGACAATGATGCTATTTCTTTTTTTTTTTCTTTTTTTGAAGTGCTACATTTGTGTGAAAGAGAAGCAGAAATGGATTTGCTGGACCCTACTCCTTTAAAGTGCCAAACTTTTTGTCACTAACATTATAGTGGTTTGCTCCTGTTCTGCAACAGCTCTCTCCTGTTGGAGTAGCAGCTGTAGCTGTGACGAGCCTGCACTATAGTGACCAGCAGATAACAGTGGAAGGAGCTGTGAGAGGAGAGGGATTTCCGAGTCTGCCAGGCTGCTAATACTAACTCCAAACAGCTAGTCTGTGCCAAGATATTATACCAGGAAGACCGTGGTTCAGTACAAACCATGTTTATATCTCCCTCTTCCAAACAGAAAAGATAAAGTGTGGACTGTGAGAAACCGTACCTTATACTCTCAGTCTGCGAGTCGGTTTGCTTAGCTTTCTAGAGCTGTAAAACATCTCGCTTGTTCTAGTCTTTGCATTGTTCTTCGCAGTCCGTCCTCGTAAAGATGCCAGGCTCTTCCACAACCTTCTGATTCCAGGATTCAGCATCCAATTCCCTTTCCTCCTCTGAAGAAATATCCTCTTAATTTTGTTAGTCTGCACTGGTTTAAAAAAAAACATAAAAACAACTTCAAAAAAAAACAAAGAAGCTTTTTTAAACCTGTGTTTACTCTTGATATTAATATGCATATTGTTCTACCATAGCATAGACTGTAGCTCGTGCTTCATGATTTCTGTGTTCTCTGCATGCTTGCTTCTGGTGTTTAAAAGACTCCACGACTCCCTGTTTATAATTTTCATGCTTAAACAGTCAGGTTGTTTGGCAATAACGTTTCTGTTGAACAACATTTCCTGCAGGTGACAGCTCTGTAACGTTCCTTAGCTTTTTATTTAAAACATTATTTTAACCATGTTAATGTTATCTACAATAGAACCATTGGCTATTCTGGTCTCAGAGGAGAGCAGTTGTTGTTATGTTCTTCTGATAAATATTTAAATGCATAACTATCAGGTTACAGCTCAGTATTTCTTACCACGTGTGTTTTCTGGCAACACACATGAGATACTATCCATTTTCTAACTGCCTTCACAAACAATGCTGCTCTGGCCAATGACGGTAACAATCCAAAACCAATACATATTTGCCTGCAGTTCAAAGAAACAAATCCATGCTAACCTTAGGTCATGGTCTTACAATTTTTGGAATTGTCCTCGTGGACTTTTCATTCAGCTTTTTTTCCTTTTTTAAACATCCATCGATATTTTTTCTCTACTTAAGTTCATTTCATATAATCCTCTCTTCTCCATCTGTCTCTGCATAGCACGGTTCTGACTTATGGTCTAGATTTTTCCATGTCTAGGTATCCCATACAACAGATTTAACATTTCTTACTTCAAGGATTTAGGAGCAATGACTCCATTCCATCCCAACAAAACTCCAACAATATTAGAGGGGTGATATATACGTTGTATAGAACAACCAGCATTGAAAGCTGGTGTTACTTTTGGAAAATCTCATTCCATTGTGTCTTCTGCAATGACTGGCCACCATTTCTTAAAGGCTGAAAACCTTCTTTTGAACACTGGTGCACAGAAAAGGACAGACTCAGCCTGACTACCAGTCAAACTTGTTGGCATCTGCTGCTGACGATGGCCAGTAGCATATGAGTAAGGAGAAGTTGCAAGAACAGGACAAATAGAGCATCAAACATTCCTGAGAACACTCTCAAAGCCTTTTCAATCGACAGCCTGTTTCCTGAGTCAACCATAGAGCTTGCATTCTCCACACTTTATTGTATCACGCACCATCGCAACAATATTCAGGACACGATCCGATGCAATCTCACACAGCTGGCAGTGCAGTCTGCTCTGTGCAGCACGCACTCTCCAGGCGATGCGGAGTTTGCTTTTCTGCTGTTTCATTCCCCTTACCTGGGAGCTTTTGTGAAATTGCTTTCTTCTTACAGGTATGGCTTCGGGTGGAAGAGTGCCGCTTAGCACCATGTGCGCCCCCAGTCTGCACCTAATCATCCAGCCTCTTGTATATTCAGACTTTTCTTTGTAGTTCTTATTTTTGCCCGGATACTGCAAGCTTCTGTGGGTTCAAGACTGTCTAATACCGTCTACTGTAGCAGTCAGATTTCTCTTCAAAACTTGCAGCCGGTCCGATGACATGTTCTGCCAGCTTTTTCAAAAGACTCTTCCTGTGGTTTGGCTCTCTGATGGATGGAAGTAAAGGCCCTGGAAGCAATTTGCAAGGCGTGCTCCTATGCCAAGCTCTGCCTCTTTCTCTTGTAGACACAGCTAAAGAGAAATAAACAACAAATCTGAATCTTGATACTTCAGGGGAATTGCTGCGCTCTGGATCACATCTCTTCAAGGACCTCTCACTCCTTGCTTTCTACCCGTTCTGCAGCTACTCCTGCTCCTGCCTTTAACATCATGGACAAATAATCAAGAACAGGAAAAGAGTATTCAGGAAGATATATTATGCTTCAGAATACTTTATTTTTTTAAACAAAGCTATGTAATCTGCCATCTCCAGACATCTCTAATGCTGATCCCTAGCAGCAACATTAGCCATTAGCTATTGGTATTTCAATACCAATTGGTATTGTTTACATTGGTATTCCTCTGCAAAAACAAAATGAAACAAAACAAAACCCCAGAAAAAGCAGCTCAGTATTGTGGTCCAGAAATCAGCAGATTTTTTTTAAATTCACAGTAAATCAGTAAGAAAAAAGCCATGTAACCATGTGTGCCTCTGTTTCCTGTTCTGCAAAATGTGAATTGCAAAACTGAGCTCTACTTGAAAGGTGAATTATAAGTTTGAGTAATTAATGCAGAATAATTTATCAATATTAATATGAAAAAGGGAAACTGGGTGCCAGTGCTACATAATGTACATTGTTATTAAAATTAAATTTCTATTCTCTTGTGAATTGTGCTTATCAGATAGCCCCTTTAATAGAAGAACACCTCTGTCACTCCTCTCAGTATGTAAATGCGTAATAAAGAGAGTCCAAGGCTTTCCAGAGCTGTTGCTCGCAGTCGGTTGGAGCAAGGAGTAAAGAATGGTGCTTCTTGATCCTCTCTGTCACCAGGTCCTACCAGCCTGAGTGACAGGCTTTCCCACGAAACTCTTTTCCTCCTCCCCCCTCCTCAATATATTTTACTGTTACTATAGTTATTCGAAAGACCAGTTCTTCAGGTTCCTGTGACAGTTATTACGGTAAGATGTCCACTCGTCTACTGACCACGGGAACATGCTGAGAAGTCAGTCTGCAGGATGCAAACATTCGTTTTGAATGAGGCCCTGCGTGGCTGCATTGAGAGGCAGCTAATGCAAAAATGAACTCCCTCTGTTCTGTATTCTGATATGGAAAAGTTTCGGGAAAGAGAGTGGTACACAGGAGAGAGCCATGATAAATTATCTTCAAGTTCACACTCTCACTCTGCATGCTGCATAGCCCTCAGGAGCATAAGTTAATGTTCCAGTAAGATGAAAAAGAGATAGAGTTTTGGGAGCTGGTGCCACCTATATACACGCTGAATATCAATGTCATTTATTTCACCTGACATGCTTACACAAATATGTTAAACTTCAAGAAAATTAGCTTTTCATCTTACTCTAGAAAGCCGAATTTAAGCTTTGGAAAGAAACCACAGAGCAATTCTTTATTTGTTCGAAAGCTAGCTGCTCTTTAAAACAAGGCGCTTTGGAGAATAGATGCATTGATCAAAGCTGTTTTGATCAGGGGACCAAAGGCTTTGGTTCTGGCATGGGTTTTCTGTTTATGTTTGTTCTTTTGGGGTTTTTTTTAGCTTGTTTTCCATCCTCCTTTCCCTTCCCCTCCCTCCCAGGTAGTTTTTCTGTTTTTTTTAATGCTGAGGGGAGACAGCAGATACTCCCCACCTTTTCCTTTGGAACCTGAGCATCAGGACGAGCCCAGCGCTGCTGTGGCAGTGCTGCTCAGCCCAGTTCGGTGGGCAACACCACGCGACCGCTCTCCAGAGCCCGCCCGCCTGCTCCTTCTCCGCGCCGCTTGCCAGGCCAGCTGCTGACAGTGGCCCTGGGGGTTTTGCCACCTGGTGTTTAAGCCTCCATCATGGACCACTGTTTACTGTGGAAGTAGGATCAGGTCCTTAATTCTTTTGGAACTGGACTGTGGTTTCCAGTCTGACTTAACGCAGGCCGCAAAAGCCAGCAAACGGTCGGGGCCTGGCATTCTTCACAAGCCTGGCTTGTGCGACTTACAGACGAAGCCCTGCAGCCTTAGCCACAGTCCCCTGAGCCATCCCGTCCCCATCTAGGTGGCATTGTTAAATTTAAGCGCTTTTTTTCTCAGAAGCGGGTGAAATGCAAGATTGAACGGTCACTTTACAACAACCTTTCAAATAATTGGAGAAATCTCTGAGAGTTAAGTGAATCCTGCTCTCTCTCCCTCTCACACAAACACTTGGTATGAAAGTAAATTCTGCAATTAGTCACCTAAATCCTAGATTTCCCACAGAAATAGGATCAAAAGCCTCTGGTAGGGACAGCTGTTAGTTGGATGTGGGTTAGCACAACTGGTATCATGGCATCAGGATGTGTAACTGTCCAGAAAATCAGAGCAGGCCTTGCCTGGACATGATGGAGGGCTGTTGATCAGACAGGAAGCAGTTAATACAAAGTGTTCATAATTAGGCTTCATATTAAGCTCTCAATTAAGGTGAACGAGGAGCGTTCACACCTCTCTCAGTGCTATTATTTCAGCCTTGCTGGCTGGCAGACTCCACAAGCCATCAATGTATCCTTGTCATAGGGACCAGCTGTCCCTGCTTAGGTGAAACAGTCCCTTTTTTGTCATTCTGTCCCATTAAAATAATTCATCAACTCCAATGCATTTTAGTAGGGGCTAATGGTGCGACCCTGTTTTCCCTTCAAATGTCCCTATTAATTACTGCTACATATTGTTGTCTGTGTTATATGGTAAAATATTTTGCAACTTTTCTTTTTCTTAATTCTTGAAAATTGAGAGTAATACGGCTGAAAAAAAATCCACGATAAACAACCACCCTGTTTCAAACACAAACCCTTTCTGGAGGTGGTAAATCCCCATTGGATTATTTTGTCTCTCCAAATGCACTGCAGTTAATTGCTTTTTGGGCAGATGTCGATCACCGCCCTCCACTGGATGGTGTCCAGACAGTCCAGTCGTATATCACAGACCCTATGCTGTGAGCACCCTGCCTCCATTTTTCTGGACAGCAGGTAAAGAGGCAGATAGGAAGGTTAGGAATCAGTAACTTTTAAAAAAATCCTGTGGAGTTGAATATCACTTGTTGAAAACATTTTAAGCTGTAGAATAAAGCTATGTAGGCAATTTGTGGAAGGGTACGCAATGAAACCAAAGCAGATCTTATGGAAGATTAGACAAAATTTTCAGATCACTGAATTATTTTTTTTTTATAGAAGTTAGTGAGCTAAAGTTGAAGGGACAAATGCTTTGCTGTGTCCATCTAGGAGAGATCCACAAGAAAGAAATGTCCCCTTGTTGCTTTGAAGACCACTTTCAAGGCTTGTGGTTACCTCATGCAAAGTGACTGTCACAAAGCACGGGCTGAATCTGGCCCCTTAGATTAGAAAAGCATCTTTAATTCTGGCCATGAAAGAAAAGGCATGGTTTAAAAATTCATTTCATATTTAGATGTCTTCCCATTTAGCCAAGTAACATGGATAGCACATGTAATTTTTGTTGATAGAAAGATCTGGAATAATTTTTTTTGACCTTTTGATGATTTCATACCACAGGGTGAAATGGAGTCATGTGATGATCATTAGGGACAGGGTCGGCTGTGCAGCTTTGTGGCTGTCCCTGCTCCCATGACCCAGGCCATGGGCATCACACCAGGCTGTACGGTCATAGGGTACACGTATCCCCTGCGTGTCAGACTGGCATGGAAGCAGCAACCTCATCAGGTGTTTGGAACTGAGCCATCCTTGCTCCACAGGCAGAGCCTTCAGCAGTTGCCATCCACAGCGTCAACCTTGCACATGCCTAGGATGCGGCTCACACCTTACGCTCAGACTCACACCCAAGGAAAGCTTGGACGTCTCTGCTCTGCAGCGTGGGGGGCGAGACTGCTGGAGCCCATCCAGACCAGTCCTGTGTCTTTGCCTCTCCTTGCTGTTTCAGTAACTTCATCCTCCCTACACAACATGGTCTATACTACTAAGGTCTTAGCACTTTAAAAATAAAGCCCACATCTTCAGGTGTCACTAAATACATTTGAAGTGTGGTCTTTCATGATTTTTGGAAAATAAAAATAAAGAAAAGAAAACCAAAGTGAGCATGTGCTTTCTGTCCTCATTAATAGAACTTCTGATCACGAATGTGGGGATGAATGAAATGAAAGTCAATGAAATCAATATTAAGGTGTGCCATGGACAGATATTTACTTTGCTCTCCTCTTCCCACCCTCTCCCCTCTTGAGAAGTGCCTTTCTCAAATGTAAGGACCTCAAAGATGTGACCTGTGGGACATTTCCATCATGTCAGTAGTTTCAAGCAGATGATACACATTAAAAAAACAGGAAGCAGAACGGATTCCTTGGCCCAGCCAGCGTTAATCTCTGTTGGACAAGTACCTCAGCTTTCTGTGGCGTTCCTGTTGATAGAAGGGGACCAGACATCAAGGGGCATGAGACTTAAAGACCGAGCTTGATTTAACCGAGCACTAAGGTTTCCCTCAAACCATCTTTCCTCACGAGGCTCCAGGTTCCCACCTGTAGTGGAGAGGATGGCGGGCGGGACAGACACGGCTGGGTTTCCAGCTGATTTGCTCATAACCCATATGTTTCTCAGCAAGAGGGAAAAACTGGCTTGTTATTCAGAAAATTGAAAGATGCCCAGATTCATCAGTCAGTTCTTCATGAAGGGCTTCATCATCTCTGCTGCTAAGAGGGTTCAGGTCTAGCGTGATTCTTCTGTTTCTTTCAAGGGGGTTGTTCTCTCATCCTCTCTAATACCTTTAAATTCAAATGACTGAGTCCAGTCAGCTTGATAACAGTAAGACAATAGATCTACACCTATGAGAGGACTCTGAAATTTACCCTTCACACGACCTCTTTGTTGTGGAACTACGCAACTAAGGTGCAGGCTCAGTGAACAGGAGCCTGGTTTTCACTCGGTAGGCAAACACTCACTGAGGCTCATATCGCGCTAAAGGTACAGCCAAAGTATCTCAAGTGACACAAAATCATTAGGATTATACAAAAGAAGCTGAAAACTGAGATGGACTTGCTGGAGTGAGTCACATGTACAGGATAAGGTAAGGAATTTTTTCTGGCATAATTATTTTCTGTTTGTCTCCAAGCCATTTTTCTTCTTGGAAATTACACATGTAAATGTGCATGTCTCATGCAAGCATAGACACATGCGAGCATATCGCAGATGATTTGGATTTGTTCTTCTTTACCACAATTTTTGTCAATGATAAGAATGAAGCATTTTGCTGTGCTTTACGTTCTCAAAATCCCAAAGGACTTTCAAAGTCCTACGCTCGTACCAGGGATGCTGACCTTGCTGTCACTAAACCAAGAGAACTTTCCCCATTGTCCTCATGGATAGGAAAACTTGCATTTTGCTTGATGATATTCTAGTGGTACACAGCCTTAGCTATTCTAATTTTTTAAAATTTATTTTATTTATTTGCAGGGAAAGTAACACCGTTGGGGGCCGGAGATTTTTCTATGGTTTTAGTGAGATGCCATGGAGTCTTTAACTTCCACCTGGACAGCCACCAGAGACAAACAGAAAGGACCTTGGGTTTAATGTCTCATCTAAAGGATATTATAATGTGTTGGCCTCATTATTCACAGCAGAAAAGGCCTTTGTCATGGTCAGATGGCTTTAAAGTGTTTCGTATGCTACATAAATTCAAACTTGATGGCTCATTTATTTGTTGGATTGCAGCGTTATTCAACCTAAATGAAGCCTTGGTATTTACTAATAATTTGGGCTCTGGCTGTTGTTTACTTAAGCAAGCAGCGTCCACTATCTCCTCTTGTCTGTATTAAGTTTGGACACTGCTAATTCAAGGAATATTATAAAGGGGGCCAAAAAATTGCAGAGAAAATAGCTTTTCATTTGTGGACAACTATTTATATAAGCCTTGAAAGATTAGTATTCCAATATTGCAATTTCTGACATCAGTTTTCTCAGGGTCAGAAGCAACTTCTCAGACTTCATCTCAGCCTCAAAGTACCCCCATGAGGAAGTGAGTCATCGTTATCAATATTTGGAAGAAGGGCAAACTGGAGGTAAGAGGAGGTGAGACGGCTTATTCCATGTCAAGAGAAAGACACTGACTAAACCGCATCCGGAATCCACATCTGCCTTTTAATCTTCGGACTATATTTCCTGTTGTGAGGTGACAGTATCCTCTGATGAAGCTACATACAGCAATTATCAAACTATGTAGTCACACCACACCAGAAGCATTCGGAACACAGAGATTCTCTTCTATTGTCTGAAAAATGGGACTATAAGGCAGGAACTATGTAATGAGGAGGAGCTATGTAACTGCGATTACATATAGTGTGCATCCTCTATTCTACCTTATAGGGAGATTTACCTTTTGCTGTGACGGTTTTTTAAAATCTGAATTTCATAGTGGAATTCTAGCTGAACTCTCTCAAAGGTGATTTTAAAATCCCCACCCAGTTGGATGTTGTGACAGCAGTCTTGGAATCAAAAATTATCCATTAAATCAAAAGATAAACTAAGAATCCTACCATGCCATCTTAGATCTAGTCAGAAACATGAGGAAATATCCATAACCAAGGCAAAAGATACTCATCCTTCCTGCAGAAATATACAACTGGTTTTTAATAAACTGAATAACCGCAAGAACTCAAATTTATTAATAGATTCAGAGTGGAGCAGGATCTATATGACTAATTCCCAGCTAGGAAACACATAAACAAAGTATAAATACTAAACATTCACTTATGCCACTATTTACACTTTAAAGTTATGTACATTGACTGAAATTTTCCCTTTCTCTGTGGATACAAGTGGGGAATATCTTTAAAACTTTGAAAAAATCATGGTTCTGGCACCGAACACAGGTGTTCTTGGGCCAGTTCTCCTGGTCAAGTTTCGAGTATGAAACAGCTGCTGCTTGCTGGATCTCCAGCCAGTTAATAATTTGCCACTCTACCGAATAACTTTTCGAGTGATTTATTAAGCGATTAGGAGTTTGCTCAGACAAATCAAGTGGACTTTATTATCACAGCAGCGGTAACTCAGCCCTGTAGCAGAAGGAAAGGTGTACCTGGAAGTACAAAACAAAGTGCTTATTCAATACTTCTCACTTTCTTCTGGAATTGCAAACCACATTAGCTGTGACTTACAAATCTGTTTCCTGTTTTCCCTGCCAGTACAGGGCTTTGCCAGCATCCAGCCTCGCAGGCGTACTGGCTCTGGCCGCGATGGGTGTAGTTTTCTTTATAGCAGCTCTTATGGTGCTGTGGTTCGGATTTGTGACCAGAGCAGTGTTGGGAACAGAGGGATGCTTTAGCCATTGCTCAGCAGCGCTTACACAGCGTCAAGACCTTCTCTGCTTCTCACACCGCCCCACCAGCGAGTAGCCTGGGAGTGGGCAGGAGACTGGGAGGGGACACAGCCGGGACAGCTGACCCCAGCTGACCAAAGGGATATCCCATACCAGATGACATCGTGCTCAGTGATAAACCTAGGGGCCAAAGCTTTTCCAAAGCTGCCGTTAACTCAGGGACTGTGAGGCACTGGGCTCCCGGTGGGGAGCAACTGCTTTTTCAACACACATTGTCTTTCCCCCTCCCCCATTTTAAACTCTCTTGCTCTCAGCCCATGAGTTTTCTCGCTTTTGCCCTTCCAAACCTCCCTCCCGTCCCGTTGGGGGGAAAACAAGCAAGCAGCTGGGTGGGTCTGAGCTCCCCACAAGGTCAGATTGGTTTTTTTTGGTGTTGATGTTCTCTGATTTCTGGCTTTCGGCTCACTAGCTGGAGTTAGTCCCTCACTCACAAACGCACCAACGTATTGACGTTAAGAGTGTTAGTTACACCTCATCACAGCCTCATGCCATAGGAGCAACAAGTTTGCTTAAGGGCCTGGTGTCATGTACCAGGGATATGCAAGCTATGAAGAGCTACAAAAAGTGTTAGATATTTTCACTATATTTAAAACTAACATTGAAGCATATATCTCATATGCTGATTTTATTTTGTCGCCTATAATGCGTGCCAGCAGTGGAAAAGGATTCTGAAGGGAACAAGACATTGGGATATTTGGCATTTTATGGCAGGTGAGATACTTTCTGCCATGACCAGTACACTTTCTCCAGTGAAACCATTGTACATCGTAAAGCTGGATCATAGCAAACACATCACAGACGTGACCTATCCTCAGTGTGGTTAGAGAATTGGACCTTGCTAAGGTGCAGCTCTGTATCTGCTTTGGGATCAGATGTTTTATAACAAGCAGAGCAGAGCTTCCAGTGGCACTGCTCAGGCGCACGCCCGTTAACAAAATTTGGTAATCCTCTAATAAAAACATCCAGTCTGTATCTGGCTTCTACCACATGCTACGTAACCTTATAATCCTCAGTTTTAATAACATCTGCAGGTTTTGGGAATAGAGTCTTGCAAGTGACAAAACACATGACAACTCGTGGGAGGGAAACCCGGAGGCTGAAGGTGGAAGGTTTGCAGAAAAATAAAAGGATGAAGAAAATGGATTTTTCTCTTTGTCTTTTCCTGCATCTATTAGAACAGTTTCTGATGCATTTGAAGAATTGCTTTCCCTTCAAAAAGGCCGCAGTGAAATATTTCTGGCTTTATCCTAACACCGAGAGTAGGAACAACAACCAATCCAACGATTTCTCCATGTGCTCTGGAAAACAGCTGGTTATCCTATTTAACTGGAATAGAAAGGCTCCACATTCATAAAACACCCCAGCAGGAGCCTTATTTTGTACAAACGCGTACTAACTTCATGGGGGAAATCCGCACCAGCATACCTCATTATATCTAATGGAATACTATTAAGAACTCCATGCCCTGGGAGCTGAAAACCTCTCCGTAGGCAGGTGGCATTCTCTGTCTTGCTTATAAATGCGCACATCGGAGCTGGTAAAAAAATAGCCCCTTCACGTGTTTTGCCTCCTATCTGTCCGCTGTTTTTCTAGAGCCAAGCACCCGGCTTCAGAGGTGCTCAAAGCCTTTGTGTTGCTGGGTCGGAACTAACGGGATTCACCTGGCCTGAGATGGGAATCTGCAGAACCACGCTGCATCTCTGCGGAGATCCCCAAACCTGGCACCATTTGGGGGAACTTTGCTCCATGGCACAGGTAAGAGGAAGAAGAAAAAGGAAAAAAAAGAAAGCAAAATGTAAACAAAACCAAGAGTGTCTTCAGATAGAGGTGACCATTCCTCCTTGCTCTCCCTCAGGATGGCACCCGACTTTAATTATTTACTTAGTTGGGAATTAATCTTCCCAGGGGAGGAGTTCCGATGAAAATATTTGCCTCAGATAGAAACTTCGGAGTGTGCAAAATCTGTATTTTAAAATTCTTACAGGTGAGTCATTTGGAAATGAAAATGTTTTTATTTAATTTTCTTAAAAATGGTTCGCCTTTTCCGTGGCCCATTTGACAGTTCAAGAAAACAATCTTAATGACTTGCATTAAAATGTCAAAATGATTTTAAACAAAGTAAAAAACTCTTGTGTTCCTAATCCCTGAACACCTGATCTCCAAAACCATTCTCCACGGGGGGGACTTAAATACACGCACAGGCTTTACACAAGCTGCATGAAACTAAGAGATGTTAAAGTCAGATGAGGGGCTGGAACCTCTGAAATTTCAGATTGTAAATAGGACTTAGGATCCCGTGTTTTCACTGAGACAACAGAAGTGGATATAATTAACACACATTGCTAAACCTCATTAGTCTCCCAGGGTTTCAGTTATGCTTACAAAAACCAACCCACTGGAATAAATACGGCTAAAAAGGTGGGGAGCCACTTTACCACGAAAACAATTTTTACTCTACAAAAAAATGCATGGGTTTTTTCATCTTTTTCTGCTGTTCTGAAAGATACAAATACAATGGTTTTTACCAAAAACTGCTTTGAAAAGTACCGAGAGGCTCAAGCCCTGAACTACTCCACACAGTATTCAGGGGAGATGGTTATCCAACAGTAAACCATGCTTTTAATTTCCCCTAATAGCAGCAAACCACCTCCCCTGAGGTGAAATACCTGCTCTGAGAAAGCCTCCGGGAACCCAACCTGCTCTCCTGCAGCATTCAAGGACCAGGGACCTACTCGGGAGCCTCCCAGGTGCTGCCAAGTGTTGATGTCCACAAAAGCCCAGGGCTGTTGCCTGTCGCAGCTGCCGGTCACTGGTACCTGCCCCTGCGTACAACACTTGTGGCTGGGCTCTCACAGGAGTAGGACCTGCTGCCTGCTATCAAAGCCAGGTGGGCTCTTGTCTTCAGAAAACGTGATTACCCTCAGCTTCTGCTGAGCCTGCTCGCTCTTCTACAGAGCAGCGTCTTTGGTGCCCGCAGGTGCCAGGAAGAACCGAAGTGCTAACGGGAGCCTTCTTGCCTGTGGCATGGGAGTACCGAGATCCTCCTGAGTTTGTGAATAAAACCTCATAATTTTTCACTTTGTTTAGTAACTTGACACGCACGTAGGAGTCTACATGAAAATGCAAAGTTATGGGCAGAGCTTCCCTGGTTTTGGCGAGGCGTGCCTCGCGGCATTGGCAATTGCAATGAAGGTGGTGGGGAACATGGACAGACCGGGAGACTTTCACAAACAGGTGCTGCTTGCAGGAAGTGAGAGGGTCACAAATGCGAACCTTGAGGAAACGTATTTAGTCTCGTTAGCATGAATTAACCTCCTCTTTGCTTCCATAGCTGATGTAGCGTTACAATACAGCGGGTCCCAGCGTCTCCTTTGGCAGAAGGGAGATCTAGCAATGGGGGGCTGTGCACAGAAGAAGTGGCTTTTCGTTAGGTTTTGTATGCCTCAGGTTTCAGACACCACTTAGTGTCAGGCAGCACTTCAAAGACACTTTGCATCTCCCAGGGGAACACTGGTAGTGCAGCCACATTGAGATAGGGCCAGGAAATGATTTTGGTTCCTGTCAGGTCCGAGGGTTGAGGGAGGAGAGGTGAGGCTCAGTCCAGGAGTCACAGCCACAGAAAAACCACTGAAAGAGGCAAAGTTTTTGCATTCACCTGAAAGCCAGAAAGGGAAATAAATAAAAGACATCAGCAACTTTTTTTTCTATGGGAAAATAATAAGACTTGCATATAGAGAAGAAGTAGATGTTTATCTTAACTTTACTAAATATCTTCACTACTATCTCACATGACATTCTTACACAGAATCTTGGAGAAAAAACCCATCTTGATCACACTGCTATAAAGCAGGCACAGAGACAGTAGGAAACCCGTACCCAGTCTGGAAACCAGTCCATTTCCACTGGGGAGGACAGCCTGCCTCGGGTGCAGGAGTTTGTCTGTGATTTGGTTTTATTCAGCCCCTCTGTTAATGACTTGGGTGACGGAACAAAAAGCAAACTGATTAAATTCACAGCTGACACCAAGCTGCAAGGGCTGTAAATACACTGCGGGGAAGGATTAGAATTCAAAATGTTTATGACAAGCTGGAGAAACAATAAGGGGTGGAGGAAGGAAGAAAAAGGAGGTAACTCAATTAAGACAAAGGTAAAATCCCACACTTGGCAGGAATAGCCAACTAAAGAAATATAAAATGGAAACAATTGCACAGAGAGCAGCAGTTCTGCAGGAAAGGATCAGGCAAAGACCACATCGTGGAGAGTAATGGAGTCTGCAGCACAAGTGCAGTCATAGTCCATGCTGGTCAGCTGGCGTGCGGCATCGTCTGAGCGCTCCTCTTCCAGAAAGACGTGCACGGTCCGTAGCAAAAGGTGATCTACTCAACACAGGAGCCAACAAAGTTTAGGAGGAAAGCTTAGAAGAATTGGGACTGTTTAGCTACAAGAGGGAAGGGCCATTGGTGCAGATTTAAACTCTCAAGTGTGCACGGGGCTGTTGCAAAGAGGAGAACGATCTGTCCTACATGTCTGTGGTGGCCGTAAGAAAAACAACGGGTCTGATCTGCAGCGAGACCCAGGCTAGAGAGCAGAAAAACCTGCAAGAGAAAGGCTAGTCGAGCCACAGGTAATGGTAGAGTCTTCATCAACGGTGACTTTTAAGATCAGGCTAGGCAAGATTAAGTCATGATTTACATTGGTATGGGTGGGTACAGTGTCTCTAAATCCCTTCCAGACCTTAGCACAGATACGAAACAAGGGGTCAGGAGTGGACACATCACCACTTGCCTGGCACTCCTTAAAACAACTTGTGTTTCTTTGCACAGTTTGTTTTCCTCCAACTCTGTAACTGCATTGTATATCCATGACAGTCTATAGCCTTTCAAATACATTTTGAAGGTTATTTAAAGAGAACGCTGGGTTATGTTTTCTTGCAATAAAGCAAAGTGTATCTGTATTGCAATATGTAAATCAAAAGAGTTTAAACTCTCTTATTTGAAATACTGTCTGCTGCTTAAGTGAAGCCAGACCAGTCCTTTACACATAAACACAACAGAAGTGAAACTGCAGTGGGTGAAGACGCATCAGGCCGGTTCTGGGACTCTTCAACCTTTGTGCCTGCAGCAGTATCTGAACCCCCTCCTCTCCTGCCTGCGTCGGTCCCTGCCCTCTCCCACCTCGCGGACGTGCTCCTGGGGACGGGGACCAGCCTGGGCCCGGACTGGGCTCGCTCCTGTAGGAAGGGACCACGCTCCCCGTTTTTGGTCCTGGGAAGTCCTGCTGCCTCCTGCTCGAGCCGACTGCTCCCCAGAAGCAGCCGGCAGCACCCCAGGCACCCACAGACCCACCTCCCGCCCAGCGGTGACAGCAGAAGGCAGGGATTAACCTGTTACCAACGGCTGCGGCTCGTCAGTACGCCAGAAGGGCAGAAACGTCTGAAACTCGTGCTCAGTTCATCCGTGATGATCGTTAGACCTCTGAGACACCCGCTATGAAGCGTCAGAAAAAGAGAGATCGTTTTGTATTTATTCGTACGTAACTGCTGCTTTCTGCCGCTCCTGAGCTTTGACTTGAGGCTACACACAGTGGTGAAGCTGTGCAAATATGCACCGTGTGTGCAATGTGTGCTCTGAAATAAAAAAAAAAAGGCAAGATATTTCCATGTATGGCCGTTGGACACTGAACTCGAGGAAAGACTTGCGTTTATTTCTAGTCTCCTCTCTAACACCAAACCCCTCTTCAGATTAATGCTACGCAGCAGAAAGGATAAACATTTAACAAAGGATTAAGGAATTAATGCAAATACAAATAATAACCTGAATTATCTAATAGCTGGGTTCCACCCTTGCTTTTTGCGTTGCATATTTGTATTTTACGTCCACATGTGAAGATGAAATTCTGTTAAATTAGGTTGACAGTCCTAGAATGAGTTTCTAAATGGAGCTTTTTCAAAAAGCTTACTTACAGTTCATCTCTCCCTCACTCTCATAAAATGATTTCTTCTCAAGCTATTAAAGAGGAAGAATTTCAAGAATTTTTCAAATTGGCTGATGTAGACTAGTTTGACAGTTGCACAATCTTCTATTTTCAAGAGAAATTATTCCCCAGGGAGAACAATGTTGCTTCCCTTTTGTATATTTATTTCACTTGATTTTTTTAATGGGTAATGCCCTGAAAAGTTGGAAATGCATATAGCTCTTTTGCAAGAATATTATAAATGGATGCTTATCTCAGGCACTAAATATCTTTATTTCTTTAAATAGAAACACCAAGTCAAGGAACAGGAATAAACAGAAAGAGTAAGCCTAGACCAGTGACAGATTTTCCATTTGCTACAGCAAGATCTTTCATTTTCTTTTGTTTTTCCCCCCCCCTTACAGCAATTGCAGATGAGCTCCTCCACGGTGATTTCTGGGGGACGAGGGGCTGCCTGCAGCCCCGCGCCAGCCCTGTGCCCCCCACGCAGGCGAAGACCGCTCTGCCCAGGACGAAGCCCTGCTCTGGTGAGCTCCGGAGCCCCACCGGACATCACCAGGCTGCGCGGGACAACACGACAGGCGGTAAACAGCCAAAGTCACGGCACCTTTGCGGGCACCCTGACAGCATTTCTGCTTTCTAAACCCTGCCTGACTGGGCAGCGCTGCCCAGAGATCCATGGGTGGAAGCCAACAGCGCAGGCTTTCCCTGCAGACCCCCAGGCAGGTCCTGGGCCGCGCCAGACATCGTGCGAGGCTGGCGCTGCGCCCGCGGGCAATTGCTGCGCGGAGCACGCACATACCATGCCCAGCTCAACCCGTGCGAGTCTGGTGCCCTGCAGTCGCTGTACAGCAAGCGGGTGACTCCCACAGACCGACAAATGCCGATGCCCCCGCTGCTGCCTGGTGATCCCAGGCTGGGACCGTGACTCCGACATGTCAGAAGGGGCCCTGAACCGAAGGAGCAGCTCAGGTTCCCAAAGATCTTGACTGCTTCCCTCAGGCGACAAACGTCCCCCTTCCTTTAGCGGCTCCAGCCTCAGCTGCACGTGGAGAAAAGCAGTCAGCTCCATCACCCACTGCGGAAGATGTAAGACCTGCATTCTCTGGGTGTCGTTTTTGTGGAGAATCATTCTACCATAACATCACTGAGAGCAGATCCGACCACTGGAGACACAAAACAAGGTGTGCTTGCTGGAGAAGGACGCTCTCCCGTGCAGCGCTTCTTCATCACGTTTAACTCTCTGCTGGACAAATCAAATGACGTTAAGGTGAACAGCAGGGTGATGCAATGGGGTGATGTCACCGCAAAACAAACCCTCCGACCCTGAAGGTCGTAGCATGGATTGAGAACTCCTGAGCAGAGCCGTGTATAAAGGCTATTGCAAAGCCCACGAGTAAAGCTAAGGCTGGTTTTTCTACGTGGTCCAGAGAGCCTTGCAGAAGTTGTTTCGATAACTCTGTCTTGTATGGCGCGGGAGACTCTAGGACATCGCATGACAGTCGGGATACGATAAATCCTGTACGAGTGGGACAAAAGCAGCGGTCCGTTTTTTAAATGGGGATTGTAACACAAGTACGAGTGCATGGTCAGGTCACTGCGGGCTTTCCTCCCATCAACGGCTGACTGCTTTAAAGGCCGCCAGCCCAGCATTCGGCATCTCTTTTTAACCAGAAAACTACAAGATAGGCAGTGGGTAACAACAGACTTTAATGATACACCTGGTTAGTACTTAGCGACTTCCATCTTTCAGACCTGGACTGAATGCCAAATCACCCCGGCAATTGCAGTGCTTGTAGTTATCAGCCCTTCTCCTTTTCAAAATATATCTTTCTGACAGCAGCCCACAGCTAGTATTTCCTTTTCATTCTCAGAAGTGCAGAGCACTACAAATACATCACTTAGCTTTGCTGCAGTCCTTTCTGTCCCTTTGATCATCTCCTTTACACCCTTCCGCGTTTCTGCTTCGCTCCCGCATGTGCAGTGCATCAAAAAAGAGCTTTGCAGCAAGCACCTTGGGCTTTTCAGGGTGGGTTTTTTCAGGGACAGGATCCCCGCTGCTGTAAAACAGCACAAATGCCACCAAAGTCAGCAGCATTACTGCATTTAAACCAGCTAAAATTCTGACCCTGGTTTGTATTTCAAAATGCCTTATAATTCAACCAAAGCTTTAAAATTCTTTTCTTGGAGCACTGGCTGCTGGCTTGGAAATTTCCTTGCAGAAGTGTTAGACTCCATTGCAGTCCATTACTTTGTGACTCAATGAGTAAACCACGAATGATGCTCCTTTCTTCCTTCCACTCCTCCTGTCCCCTTAAAAAATGGTTTATGATGCCAAGAAACAGTTTTTCTAAGAGTACCTAGATTGGACAGTCGCTTCTTGCATTTTACAAACTTCAACCATCCCTCCCTTTGCATTTGGCTAGTTGTTAGCTAAACATTTTTTGCATATGTTTATAAAACCTGATTGCAAAACATTTTACTTCTTTCAAATGCTTGAAAACCGAGCAATTTTGTAGCATTGCCATGTCGCAAGTACGGATTTCCCCAGCCCGGAGTGAATGAACCCGGGAGAAGGCTGCCAAGCAGGCAACGTTAGGCTTGGGGTGACGGGGAATCCTGGCTCTTGGTCTCAGAGTTCAGCTTCCACTGAACACTGCGTGGTTCCCTCAAGCACAGTCACCTGAACAACTCAGAAATACCCTGGAGAAATATTAGTTGTCCTAATTCATAGATTAGGAACTGAAGCCTCGGGCTAAAGCAACATGTTCAATATCCCAGTATCCCCGGCAGAAGTTAACTCTGTATTTCCAGTCCCTGGCTGATGAGCCAAGTAGTGGACATCGCTTTAGCTCTACTCTCCCTCATACAGAAAGCAAAAAAAAAACAACACCCAGCTCTCAGATACCTGAGTGTCTCAGAGCTGATGTGGAACATGACAGCAGTAAGATTAACACACAGTTCTACCATTCCAGAAGCTCACAGTCGCATTCCTTATCCAGCTGGCAGTAGACACTAACTGGGAAAAAGGATTTTATTTGCAATTTTCTTGCGTTGGGAATTGTTCCTGAGTCGTAAGAGCTACTCTTTTCTCCCTACAGGAATCTGTTGAGTTGCTCCCGGGAGGGCTGGATCCACGTTTCAGCGACGACAGCGGGAAGCGCTGCGGGCAGGGCATTGCCTCCGGGAGCAGAGCGTGGCGCCGGCCACGGGCTGAGGAAACACAGGCCAACCCTCCGTGCTCCAGCCAGCTTCTGGGAAACAATTTCTCTGTGCCTCCGTCTGATGTGGCGCTGCCTCGGTGCTGCTTACTTCTCTCTTTGGAAAGAAATCACTGCTCTCTCAACAGAAGAAGACGACATTACTTCGGTGGAGCAGGTAAGCTGGCAAGTGAAGCAGCAGACAGGAGCCCTACACCTTGACGGAGAAGCATCGCTGAAACAGCTTGAACTGTGCCCCCCAAGTTTTAAAACCACAGAAAGCCTGGTATACATCCATGCGGAACAGTTCATGTTGCTCAAGCACCGCTTTCAATTTTGGCTAATAAAGAAATAAAAATGCAAACCAGCTCCAATACAAACAGCACGTCAGTGAGCAAACGGCCCAGCTCTGCCTTCCTAAAGCTCTTTCCTCTCCCCTCACCGCACGTTGAAGGTCACTTGGTTTAGATAAGCATATGAAGTCATCAAAAGGAGGATTAATTTAAAAGCTTGATAACTGTTTTTCCCCTTTTTTGGAACGTCAGTGAGGACTGAGAGCCAGACTAACAAACTAACCGAGAAAGGACAAAGTGTTCACCCTGCCCAAAATGAAAATGCCTAAAACTTTTCCCCCCTCCCTCCCTCCCTCCCCTCCCACGGTTCTCCCGCTGACGCCTCCCCTGAGCCAGCATTACCTAACTTCTGCACAAACACGCAGTTCCCATCAGCACCAACTTCAAACAGCTCTGCCTTTCTGCCTGGTCACATCTCGGTTTTGGGGAGCAGAGGCAACGAGCTACTACTGAGGGGTTCGCCAGCAGCTCTGCAAGGTAATCAGCCTGTGGGATTTTTACTTTTTGTTTCCAATGCCTAACTAGTGGTTAAGTAGATGGACCAAAAAAAGCCTCCTGGCAAACGGTCTCGCTGGAATTTGTAGTATGAGAAAAGTCGCAATACAAACGCAAAAATAGATTTAATAACACTTCGGCTTACTTGCTTCCTGCAGGGGAAAAGGGGCAGTTTCTAAGATCAAGATCTAGTGCAAAATCTAAAATTGCTAGTATTTTAGGCGTGGGTGTCAGTTGTCTGTGTTTAAACATGCGTATGCGTTCTGATTTAGTTTCGATTCATCTCATTAGACAGGTTTAGAAAGCAGCAGCCCACCGGGACCACGCTCCAGCTGTTTTGCTGGGCCCCGCCACAGGCTGCGTGCCTTTCTCTCCAGTCACACTGCTGCAAAGTGCCCTTAATTCTTTGTGGCTTCTCGTACCTTTCACAGGCTCTGAGTTGCCAAGATGCTCCTGCTTCTTTCTCTGGTCACCGGGCTTGCCCTGTCTGCCTCTGGTGTCACGGCAGACAATGAGACGGATCCAAGCCAAGAGCCACTCCATGACATGCGGAAAAAAGTGAACGACCTCTGGCAGAATTTGCTCTACCCGCTAATGCCTGGTAATGAGGCTGATGGGGTGATTTACGCCGCTTGCGAAATGAAGCCCAGCTCCAGAATAGATGCTGACAAGCCACAAGTGACCGGACAAGTCTTATTCAGACAGCATTACTCATATGGAAGATTAGAAGCCATTTTTTACTTGGATGGGTTTCCGCTGGATAACAATCAATCTGGTAGAGCTATACACATCCATGAGCTGGGGGATCTCAGCAAGGGCTGCGATTCCACAGGAGGACACTACAACCCCTTCAGCGTGAACCACCCCCGCCACCCAGGGGATTTTGGCAACTTTTTTCCTAAAGACGGCAAAATCAGAAAATGCAAAACAAATCTCATTGCCACTATGTTTGGTCCATACTCCATCATGGGCAGATCCGTTGTGATCCATGAGCAGGAAGACGACATGGGCAAGGGCAACAACAAGGCCAGTCTGGAAAATGGAAACGCTGGGAAACGTCTGGCTTGCTGCGTGATCGGGATATGCAACAAGAACTTGTGGGATGAGAAACTGTCTGAGGTTATAGACAAGAAGAAGAGAGGGCTCAGCAAAAGAATATACAGCCAGGCTTAAGCGAAGACCAACAAGCCAGCTACAGCCTGGGCAGCACAGAGTCCCTTAGGCTGGGCCACTGGCCACTAAGATCTATGGCTACAGGATTCCCATTTCCATTTGCTTGCTCCTCTGAGAAGTGCATATCGCTTTGTAGAGCCTCCTTTCTGTAAGCCCATCAATAAAACCAGCATCAACTCAACATTGTGATGTATTTTCTCGAAGATAAAAGATTCCCTTTTATGCAGTTTGGGAGCTGAATGAATGTACGTAAGAGTGCCAACAGATACATCTGATAGGCTGTAAAGAGTCTGCGGGCTGTAAGGGGCCCTCAAGGGACTGTTAGATACCAAATAAAAAAAAAGTTAACATGAATAAGTAAGAAATTGCCTCTCACTAGACCCTATCCTGTATTTAGCTGTAAATCTGCAAGGTAAAAAGATCTCCATGCTTTCAACAGTGCTGGGTGTAGCGTTGCAACACCTGGATAACGGACTTCCCCTAAAAATAAGGGAAAGTACAGACATTTCTGCTTTGAACTTTCGATCCATTACGTTATTCTACTTGTATTTTCAATTTTATTCTCAAACATGTATAAGCTTCTTAACTATTTTAAATTGCCCACATGGCCATAGCCAAGTCACACTCTCTACATCTGAAAGCAGGCTTCAAAGACATATTCCAGTTTACCATCACTCCCCAGCAAAAAGTCCCTAAAGCCTCTAGTTTGTGCCTGTTGGTAACTACATCGTATACAAAAGTTTTAATGCTGCTTAGGCAACGATGATAAAGTTAGCAGATCAGACACAAATACTATTTTCAAAGCTAAAAAATACCGAGCGTGTTTCTTCGTACAAAAATGTAGGAAGTAAATCCGTCGGTTGAGACTGGGAGAAGTGACAGTGAAAAGATTTAAGTCAGATAATTATCAGACTTAAAACTCTCACTCTAAATAAAGCTTTACTTTTTTTAATTTAACACAACTCACTGAAAATACTGTAACACTACCTCATGACTATCATTCATCTGATGCTGAGAAAAGAAAACAATGAGGTAGAACAAGCATATCAGGAAAAGTTTTTATTAAAGATGACAAAATGTATTAATATAGGTGAACCATGTTGCGCAGTTAATCCAGGCAGCAACAAAAGAGAGGTCTGCAAATAAATTAAACCACATAATTTAGAAAGTAAAACTACAAAACAGAAGCTGGTAAACAAAATCCTATCTTTTAGAAACACAGCAGACTTTCAACTTAATCTCAGTTAAGATTTTGAAATACATTCCTGAGCTCATACGGATTAAAGAAACTCCACTGTCTTTATTATACAAATTCCCATATGCTTAAAAATAGTCTCACTTAGAAAAGAAACAGCATTCTAAAAGATGCTTCTTAATCTGTCATTTTCACACACTTATTTTACAAATTCAGTGAACATTGTATTTCAAATAACCACAGCATCGTACTTTCAAACGAAATCCTTCTCACAGATAATGCATGAATTCACTTCAGGTGAGACAACCTTCTTAAAATCAGTTTGCAAAATGCATCTTCTCCATACCCCGGCCACAATATTCCCCTCCCGGTTTGCTTCCACGGAGCCCAACACCACAAAGGCTCACATGCCTGGATGCAATTTCTGCATTTCTAAACTCCTAGAAAAGGGGAACGCAAGTCTAAAAAAAAAAAACAAACCACAAACCCCAAACTCAACCACCCAACCCCCCACCCCAAAAAAAAAAAAAACCCAAAACAAACCCTAAAGTAGTGTTGATTGCACAACAAAACACTAGCTCATGTACTGGGAAATGAAATCATCATTCTAACAGCACAACAGTATCAACTGAAGCAATATCCAAGGAAGATACTGACAAGAATATTCAATTAGTTATCGCACAGTGCAGTAAAGATGTCTTACTTTTACAAGTCTCCTGGCTCTGAAGTCTTGTGTTCCTGGGAGAAGGCTAAAAACGTAGCTAGAATACACATTCACGAGGGCAGAAAGGAGAGGAACACCACTGCAGCACTGACATAGCACTAAAAATGAGGCTTCCAGAGATCTACAGATCTCCCTGGAATTTAATGATCGCAAACATATAAAAATGACATCTAAGAGGGAGAAGGCTGTGAGGGTAATTACCAAGATGTCCTAATTGTTGGGCTGCACATCACTATGTTCTCACAGAAAAAATGTACTAGAAAGAATCGAGGAATGAGGCACTAAATCGCTGTTGGTCCAGCACTGCTTCAGTCTGCTCCAATTTTTGCACCAAGCTCTTCATTAATTAATAGCATTAGCTGGCTGTTAAGGGACCAGGAGCAAAACGCTAACTCACACACCTGTGGGTCAGGACAGACACAGGACAGAGAGGCAAGGCAACGCTCCCAACACTTCTGAGCTCAGCTACGTGAAATCTTGACCTTATTCGCTCGCCTCAGTTCTGACTGCATCGACATTTAGCTCTGCGCGGGATTAGTCTGTGAAAGACGGAAAAGAATACATCTTGCATAAAATGCTACTGGATGTGACATTCAAGCATTACAGGAAAAAATCCTGCCGCATTCTCCTGGAGATCTCAGTTTCTGCAGCTATTTCTCTTCCAACTTGTCAGTACTGTCATATAAATGAGTCAATAATGCAGTCAGTTACAATTAATGGGAGCAGCACAACAGTCTTCCAAATACTTAAACCCTTCTTGGTTTTTCAGGTGATGAGGAACTTAAATGGTGATCAGCACAATACAAGAAAAACTTTTTACTGCTTCATGTCCCTAATACGCTTAAACATACGTATGGTTTTTGTTCCTAAGGGCTGCTGCTTAACACCAGTGAAACGTTGCAAGGTCAAATTACCTTTAAAGAGGAAGGAAACATACTTGAGGAGCACTGTGAGTACGGCTCTATCGCCTGCAGACTGGCACCGAAAGGGTTACATGAATGCACCTGCTAGGGAAAACACATGAGAACAGAGACAAGCCCCATTTTTCACCTTCCCAACATCGTTCCTTACATTTATATGTAATCATTTACATACAGCCTTTCTTCTGCTGAATGCAAACTGTTCATGGACTCTGACACCTTGATTATGGCAGCACCTGCTAGCTCATCTTCCATATACAGAAGAGTTTGTCACTATTGCTAATATAAACTCTGTTTATTCAGTAGCTGACAAGTGGGCTGTAAAAATTTGCAGCTGGCAGTTATTTGTCAAAGAAGGACTCAATCTGGGAGGGATTTTCCTTTTTATTAGTAGCATTTTATTAAATTTGGTTTAATTCTCTCTGATTGGTTTCAAGTTCTGGGAGTGAGAAATGAACATTTACAGACAATTAGGTCCCAAGCCAGCAGAAAAATTGCCTTGACGGCTGTTGGCCCATAGAAGCTCCACAGCTGCAGAGACTATTCCTTACGCTACAAACAGGAGAGGAAGGACGTGCCTCCCCTTCTCCAACAGCTGCTAACTTCAACGTTCAGTATTCCCTTGTTGCTGCCTTCCGAGGAGCAGAGTGGCACCGCTCCAGCACCGGGAGCGAGCTAGGGAATGACACAGCAGCCTCCCTTTTCCCCAGTTATTGCAGGAATGTTTTCCCATGACTAAACATCAATGAGGGAAGATGTTTAAGAAAGCGGCAACTATGCAAATAAACCTTCTACTACACCAGAGTGGTGAAATGAGGAGGAAAGGAAGAACTGTAAGAAAACAAAAAGACACAGATTCCTTCAGAAAGGAGGGCACAGATGGAGTTGGCCGAAGTCTGCCATCCGTTACTCAGCCCGAGGGCCGTTCCAGCTCCTGTAGGTTGAGGACTGCAATTCCAGTAACTGAGTGAGCCAAGTAGGTGGACAGGGCATCACTGGTTCTCCTCTTGCTGTTCTCCTTGCTTTGGAACAGTCTTGCTGTTTCTCACAGAAAGACTTCTGGTCCTTTGATGATGTTTCCTTCAGAGCTTCGTTAAATTGGGTTTTCGGTATCCGGTGAAGTAACTCCCTGCATTTTCATGAGATGAGCTGGGAGAGGAAAGGAAAAATGTTGTACAGTTGAGAAGATATCAGGGTTTGTAATGAGAGAACTATATACACGCAGGGATGGTTTTCAGAAACTTCCTACAAGGGAACAGTGATTTTATTCTAAGGATGTACTTACAGTCACTATATGTAAAGAGAAACAGAATGCAGTCTGCGAAACTTCACAATTTATCACTCTCAATTTCTCACTCCAAATTTTTCATCCTTGGAAGACACTTCTAACTATTGAAATACAGTCCAGCACTAGGACCACACATGTTACAGAAGCCTAGTCATAACATGATAAATCGTTATCATTGGTCTCTTTGCTACACTAATGTAAATTACATCAATCTATGTAGAAACTTCAAATCATTACAAAAAAACCAACATGATTAGACATCATCACTAATTCTTTCCCTTAGCTAATCTACATTTTTGGTACACTGTAGCCAAAACTAACAGGAAAACACCTTTATTAGACAAATATTAACAGTTCAATGCAAAAATCAGCCCTACGGCACGCTGTTTCACCAATCATATTCACAGCGGCACAGACACTGCAAAAGGCTTACAGCCAGATGCTCGAGGGCCTGGATTTCATACCTCAAGCCAAACTGTTATCCAAATATTCACAGTTTTCAGCAGGATCAGATTGTTTCTTGTTTTCAGATTCAGGGAGCTCCTCAAAGCCGTTATTTGTGTGTGCAGCTGTAACACCGAGCCCTCCATGCCTTCCAGGGTCCTCAGTATGCACCACATCCACGGTGCTGCTATTTCGACCCCCTCCTTCATTTGGAATTTCACAATCGCTCTCTGAGGTTTCGTCATCGCCTTTCAGGGCCTCAGTTTCAGCTGTCTGTTCGTTCTCTGAGTTTGAGGGATCCGTGGGGTCAGATGGGTCAGGGCTGAAAAGGGGGAACTCTCCCTCAGATGAACCATTAAGCTCAGCTCCAACCACCACGTTCTGCTCCCCTGTGGAAGTGCCTGCTCTCTTCCCTTCCAATTCTGCAACTGCCTGCTCTGTCAGTTTAATTATCTGACTTCCGAGCTTGTTTATTTCTTCTTCCTTGGAAGGTAGTTGGGGTAATGAAGGATAAAAATGTTTATTTTGGTCTCTGTTATTTAAGTTGGTTTCCTCTGGAGCCAGGGACTCACTCCCAACAGCACAAGTTTCATCACGTTCTCCCTCCTGTTCTGCTGAAAGAGAAATGGAACAGTGAGAGGCTCCAGTCAGCCGCAGGTATTTACTGTGCATCTGACCCGAAGGCCGTCACCACCAGTGCCAGGCCACAGAGATGTTTACCTCGGTAAGGAATTTCTAACAGTGATTCCCTATCCCATCACAGGCCCATTTCTTAGATGATAAGCAACCAGCACTAAATATCTTGCTGGGTCTGGCCCTGTGTTGGAGCCTGTCTTTCCCTAACACCGACAACTCTGCAGGAGTCGTAGTCGATACCACACTGTAGAACAGCAGGGTCACGCACACTTTGTCGAAGGAATACCAACTCTAAGCAAGGCACTCCGCTACAGAAATTTTTGGCACGGCTCAACTTTAATCCCCACATCACTACCACTTTCAGGGGTTAACACAAGCTCCATTTATTTGGAGCTTTTCACAGGCTTTCCTCCAGTAATGAAGTTTAGTTATTGGTCCTGCAACATTTCTCCTAACATAAAAGATTATTCTAATTCGGGTAACAGCATAAAACAAAGCAGCAGTGGAAGAATTTTAAATATACCATTATACCAAAAGGCAAACAGGGAACAAAGTGTCAGAATAGAGAAAACAGCATGTGTAAACAAACAGCTTTGTGAAAGAGAGAGGATTTGTCCTCATCTCAGTTAAGGACAAAAAGCCTCATTGAAAACAAGCTTGCGAAGTCACGTAAGAAAAATTACAAAATGCCAGAAGTACGGCTGCATTGACAGCTTAAAACGACTCTTGTCATGCAGATGCATTACCTCTTAGTATAGGAGAATTTGCTCTATTTCTCCTGCAGGAATCCTGCCTCACGCGAGGCACGGGACAGCCTGGCTGCAGGGAGGGATCAGAGCTACACAACACACACAATACCGTCTCTGTCAGACCCGCCTCATTTATAATTTGGGAGCTGCCGAGTGAGCAAGACAAGCGTTGGCATGAAGGGAACAGACACTCTTACTACCATTAAGCAAGCTGGGAATGCTACTGTGAAAAGATGAAATTTAAGTCTGTGGAAAAGGCAGGGATAAATTAACTTTCAAAAGGTGATCACCCGCTGGATCTAATCCTCATTATCTGAGCGCTCAGCTGGAAACCTAGGAGCTTGATTCGCAGTACTGCTCGTGTTGTGTATCTGAACACACATACTCAGAGTGCTCCAAAAAGAGCCAAAACTTCTGCACCTCAAACTGGCATTCGAAATTCGCAGGGACTCTACCTTATTCTTTGCGTGCCGCAGTTTCCTCCCTCTACAGCAGGATAACACCGCCCTACCACCTTGCTGCAATTTTCTGAAGATAAATTGTTTTGAAGCACTAGAACACTAGAGAAAAGTTCACAGAAAAACTGTACTTTTGTCTTCAGGGAACGCTTGAAATAGCGCACAGGTAGTACAGCAGGAACACGGCATTCAGCAACGACAAGGGAGAAAGCCTGAATCTTTAGCAACTGTGATGCTGAAGAACAATCTATCCCATGACACTATTCAACCTGTGCACGGGATAAAGTGAGGTCTGGTTGCACAAGACAGTCTTTAATTCACATGACTGTACTATGTCACTCTGCATTTTCACACAGGAACTGCACAGTATATCCTAGAGACTTCTACCTTCCAGCTTAACTGAAACAATGATAACAAGTACAGCCTAAAAACAGGCCTTAATGAGATCAGGGCGATTAGATAAAAAAAAGCCTGAAAAAGCCCTCTGACTATCAGTAGATCTAGCTAGAGCAACATTTGATGTATTACAGAAAGTTCTGATAAAGAATGTGTGCTAGAGCAAAAGCCAAAAATGTTTCCTGGGCCAAACAAGCCCCAAATATCAATGGTACTACTTAAAGGACCATAGCTGACTGACGTGACATCAGGACTTGTATTTCAAGATATGCAAGAATTTCATTGCTATTCTGCTTATCAATTGTTTTCACCCAGCTGATCATTCAACTAATAGGAAAATAAAAGGGGGTTTGTTTTTATTTCTGGCATGCTTTTAAATGAAAGGCATACTTGCTTGGTAAACGAAGGCAGACAACACAATCCTAAGTTCTTCCCAGGCACCACGCTCCCCCACATTTTGGAGGCACACTGCATAGACGAAAAACTGCAATATGCACCAAGCTCCTAAAACTCAACAACAGCCAGTCATTCCCTGAGCAGAGTGGCACAAAAGATGCCTCGGCGTACCCCTCCCATACAGCTGTCGAGTGCAGAGGAGCTGGGTGACGCCAAGCCCAGGGACATGCCCTGCAGCTGGAAACACACCGCTTCCGTGCCAGGCGCCACGGGGGAGATGGCTGCCCCAAACACCCTCCAGAAGGAGGATCTGGAGCAAAGGCAGGTGTTATTGCTGCTCCCCCTACTGCTGGAAGCTACGGCATCCCTCGCATGGCTGGCAGCATGGATGTGCTCAGCTATGTCACTGAAAGGCTGGCCCCATTTGTTTAAACTACGGCAGAGGTGAGTTTTGTCTGAGTTCTCACTGCAGGTTATCAGGTATACCAGGCCACACGCAAAGGAAAAAAACCAAGCTGTGCTTGTGCAGGCAGAACAGTAATTTCTTAACCTACTCCAGTTCAATGACAGGATTTCTGTGACTGATCTCAGCTCTCTTATGGTTATTGGATGGGGAGGAGGAAAGAGGGTGGCAACCTGCTGGGAGCAGATGCTTCCCGTGACTGCCACAGGCCTAATTCTTGTCTGCCTTCTCCTCTCCAAGGCTGTTTTATTCCACTCTTCTCTTCCCCTGCCCAGCTCTTTGCTCCTGCCCTATATCCCTTTTTTTACCCAGTCCCTACACTCACTCTGCTCGTTTGTCATCCACCTTTCAATCTTTTTTATCACACCTTGATTTCACTGTTCACATTTTGATTCCTCACTCCTGCACTCTGACCTCTGCTCAGCTGGATGCAGGTCCCCCCTTGCTCAGACTTCCCTTAGCTCTGTCAGTCCCCGTCTGCTCTGGCCTTCCCATCACTCGAGAGTCCTGATCTCAGCCTTTCTCTCCTGTCTGCTCCAGGTTTTCTTCCCTCTAGGTTTACATTATCTTGAAGGAATGGTGCACACAGAGTTTTACCAGCATTGGTGGCACAAAGCAAGCTCAACAGAATCATTGGTTTGTTTCTTGATGGTTTTAGCAGATGAGATTTGAAAGTGGATTGCTTAGAATGGGGTGGAAACTCCAGCCTGTTTTCTCAGGGTGAAAACCTTCTCCCCAGATTTCAAATTCCTTTCAATTACAGATATACTAAATGCTTGCATGTTTTTTTTTAGAAAAAAAAAAGACAAAGAAAAAAAAAAAAACAAAAACCCCAAACACGTGGTCATCAAAATTTAACACAGAAGTGATTCGGCTGACATTAAAAAAATCAGCTGAAGTAGAAAATGCAGCAAGGAATGCTTCAGCTCAGAGCTAAAGTTTGGCAGTGTTACAAAGCAACAGAAATAGGGTCTGATGAGATTTGACAGGCAGCTTTAATCAAAACCGTGATACCAACCTCACCTAGGACAAATATGTAAAGGAAAGAGCATAATGCTACCAAGTAAATACCTTCAGTAACTGCAGATTTAATTAAAAATCAATGATTAGGCAGGCAAAAAATGAATATTCATGAGCTGTTATTACTCACCGGAGAACTATTCACTATAGTTTCACTTTTTATTTTTAGCAAAAATATCAGCTGATCAAGATTATAAAAAACGATCAGTCTGGCTGTCAAGTTTTATCAGATGATGACATGGATAATAAAGTCAAAATTAAGCCACAATCTATTAAGTTTCAGGACTAACAAATAAATTGTTTATGATGCTTCATGGTTAGCTGACTAAGATCTGGACATACCAAAATGTTATGCCCATTAAAGAGCTTATCCAAATGCTGATAGGCAAGCATAATAATCCATCTCCCATCCATTATGAAAAACTAAGGAAAAAAAAATCAAGGTTATCAGCAAAACACTATCTTCTGCTACTGTCAAATAAAGTTAAGCTTGACTTTGGAGAGATGTTACAGCTTGCTATTGGGGAAGGATTTTTAACAAAACACATGCAAGACTATAAAAAAAAAGCAGTCACTTTCTGGGAAAACGAGTCGGGTATTTCAATTTACCGGGCGCAATCAGGAAGCCTTTCATCTAGATATCAGCTATAATGCAGGAAAGTGCTAAGCCAGTTACACAGACTGCTTTCCTACTGTGCATTTTAACTGAGGGAAAAAGACCAGGAGGCAGTTAACTGTAACACAGATGGCATGAAAAACTTCTCACAGTATCAAGTTATCTGGCAGGAAAATTCTTTGAGGTGTAAGACATGATGCCTAGCCCTGTGCAAGCTATTCAACAGTCGTTTTCCAGCCACTTCTTTGCTATTTGTACTGGGACCATCTATCCATTTTACTCGTGGATGATTTATTCAGTCTTTCTGACCACTGTAACTTTGCCTTCTGCCGTCCCAGCGCAATAATGTATTCCTTTTTATTTGGAAAGAAATGAGTGCTCAGCTCTCATCACGTTCCCTATGTTCCAGGTGCTCACCTTGTACTTCAGTTTTCTGTGGCTTATCCGTAAATGCTAACAACGGTGACCTGGACCGCTGTATAACAGGCAAGGTTGGGTCGCTGAATGTTATGGTATCCTTTCCACCTGAAACAATCAAAGTGTCAGAAACATTAATTCACCAATTACATCCATCACGCACTAACAACATTCAAAGATATCCTACAATTTTTTTGCAATGTTACTGAAAAGTACAGAACAGGAAAAGCATCTCAAATGATCCTTCTACGGCATGGAAAAAATACCCTGTACTGGAGCTGGAATATGCAAGTCAGATACAGAAAAGGCGTACGTTTTTACCCGCAGTACCGAGCAAAGGACAGATTTCAAAAGAAGACCAGATGCTGTACGTAGCAAATTGTATTAGCAATTAGTATTCAATTCAGAATATTAATAATCAGATCATACCAAAAGTTTTACAAAAAGTAATGGATCATTTGCATGCTATTACCAGCAAGTGTTCAGCACTGACTCTTTACTCTTTATTACTCTCCCTCAGTGATGAACCTGCTTGTATCACATACGTGGTTTTACTCTACAGACTCACGCATACTATCCTACAATGCTCCCTTAAAAAAAGTATTAAAAGCTTAGCATAACTAAGAACTGAGGGAACAAACAAGTATGCATTGTTGGGGAACAGGAGGGATTTTAATCTGAAAATTCCGAAAACATTTCTGAGTGTTTTCATTTTAAAACAAATGGAAAAGGGCAATTTTCCAGCTCTTTTGCAGACAAAATAGTGCAAGAAACTCTTCAGCTGAGGACTCTGCTGTAGATGCCTAGTCTTTACATATTTCAGCAACACAGAAAGCAACACCTGCAGATCCTTTAGGAAGTCCTCCACTATTCCAGAGGCTCGTGTTTTTAGTGACTGACACTACCTTAAACCTGGAGGGGAAATGGCAGGAAATGTGCAAGATCAGCTAAGCGTGGTGTTTGTGTGGCCTCCAGAACAACTGCCAACCGATAAGTAATGGCTGGGGAGGCAGCAAGCTACTGCTCTATTTATCTCCATAAGAACGGACATTTATGTAACAACCACTTCTCCCCTCTAAATCTGTTTGTACGTTTCACCTTAAGGCAACATCCTAAATCTAATCACCCATCTGAGACAAAGACTTTCAAAAGAGCACCAGGTCAGGAGATACTCTGAATAAATCCAGCTCTGAGAAAGTTCTGGTGCCTCCTAAGTAATAATGAAAGTCAAGCTGTTCCCATGGAGTCTAACTGGACTACCGTGATCCCTAACTACTTTTGAAAGCCCTGGCTGTAAATACCTTGATCCTGAAGGTATTAATGACCTTTTCACACCCTTAACATGTTGGGGTATATACTGCAGCAATACAAACGCAATTAATGCTTTTGAAACATGGATCTCGTCAAGCTTTGATCCCCCTGTCAAGTATGCATCGGAATTCTCCCTTCACCGCAGCAAGTCATAAAAAATAATCTTAACTAACAGCAAAGTGGAAAGCCCCCCAGTGTAAGGCAAAATTAATTAAAATGGAAAAAAAAAAGGCAAAACAAATCTGACAGCTATTTCAAAATGCAAAAGCCCCTAGACAAATGCATTTTCCTGTAACAGTGAAGGAATTTTGTGTTGGAAGAACTAAATCATACAAGGAACCATTGGTATGAAAACCTCCAACAGATATTCATAAACAGTCAGAACTAGCCACATATCCAAAAAATTACAAAAAGAATCCAACAGAGGAAGTAAAATTTAAACAGCTGATGAATAAAAAAACGGGGGGGGGGGGCCTTTAACAGGAAAACCCTAAACCCTGAGCTAAAGTCCCTGAAGATTGCAAGAGAGGCTTCAAAAAAGAAACTTCTTGACTTTCAGCCAGCGTTTACACAGTAAACACATTTACTTTCACATTTGCCTCTGAAAACCAACTTGGTTACAGAAAATAAAGCTAAGCTCAGTATCCACACATCTAAGCAGCAGATGTGGCCCAAAGAGTATGATACGTATTTAGTTAACAGTGACTCACACCCATTCACGTGGGAGGGACATGGGGGTACTGCTGCACTATATTCGGTGAATCACGATCTGAAGTTGGATTACACATGGGGAATTTCAATTAGCTGCTGTGCAAGCTCAATTTCATAACTTACATAGCTTTGTGTTCCCCTCTTTAATGGATTTTTCAAGGATTTAGTGAAAAGTATACAGATCTCAAAATAAGCAGACAAAGAAGTCTGTGGTGGTAGTAGTAAATTCTTCACTTTCTTCTCCAGGGTTGGGTATCCTCTTAGAACCCCTGCTGCACCCCTGTAACTGGCTATGCCTGCAGCAGCTGCTGAGCCCGTTAGTTCTACCCTGCCTCTGCGCCACGCTGATTACTGCGGAGCAAGGGGCAGCACCGAAGCTTTCTTATCATCCCAGACAGAAAAAGGCTGACTCATGGCCAGCTCTTTTCTTAGGCTTTTTTTCAGTGGAAATCTGGAATTTTCAGGAAACAATACATTTTAAAAAATACAGAACTGCTTATCTGAATGTCTAGTGACATCAAATTGTGAGAGGAATAAGGTGATGTTTACTATGTACTATTACTGAATACACTTAACGTATTATGCATGCGTATTTGAACCACAATGTACCAAAGACAAAGCAAAGAATTAAATGCTTTTGCAAACATCATATCCTCAGCTTCCTTCTCAAGGCAAGTAGGCTCATAAAAAGAAAATCAGAGCCACATCTATGCCCAGGCGTGCTTTATTTTCAGCAATGAACCTCGCAAGAGATTCGTTTAATTAGAGTCCATTTTCCAAACAGGGTAAGCTAAACTGTGGTAGGCAGAACCTCTACAGAAAATGAACTCTGCTACCAGTTTCACCATTTAAAAAATTAAATATGCACTTCCTCTTGATTTAGCCTCCCCATAGTTCATTCATGCATTGCTCAAAAAGCAGATGACAAATATGTCGCCTAGCAAAAAATTAGAAGCGGTCAACCCTTCCTTCAATAGGATAAAGCTTATTAACATCATTTATTCAGACCATTTGGAAGATATTAATATCATGGTGACAGCGGATGTTATAAATGTTATATGGACAATGATGCCTAAGTAGGAACATTAACTTCAGATTAAAAACCTACAACTTATAATGTGTGTTTCTTTCAGTGCTAGACTGAACATCAGCTTTCATCTGCTTATTTTTTCCAATGACAAAGAGTTCAACTCGCAACCAAATAATATTTTTTTCTCTCTGGTTCTAAGACTGACTAGGTGAGATCCTCTCCACGTTCTGCCCCTCAGCCGAGCCCACATTCAGCTGCAGAGTCCACTGTGGTAGTTCCCACACTATGTGTTACGTGCTGCTGTTTTATGGGGCGGAAGGCTTTCCACGCCCTGAAGAGAAAAACTGGTGACCCACCAGGTGTTGCCAGGCTCCTTCTGACCACCCTGGGACTAGAGTGCACTTGGAAACAAAAGCGCACTCTTGATTTAAAAGGCAAGCTGCAAATCAACAAACCTGGGGACTCAACAGAACTCACATTCCAGTGTAAAATTCCTTCACAACTATTTAAGATCATCCTTTCTCACTATTTTCCTCAATTTAAAGGAAGTGTCTTGTAGAGCAGCCTCTGTTTCTCTTGTGGTCATCTAACTCACTTGACTGAACATCTTAATCTGCCGGATATAAAAATGTTCAGATAACATTTCCGTTTCTTTACATGCAGTGACAATATTTAACGTACTGCTAAAATCAGTTACTAAAAATATACGTTAAGCAGAACCTACTCCCAAATCCCACTGAGACATTGTAGCTCAGGCCTTCAGGCAGCAAAAGAAAGGAAGGAAAGAGACAGTTGTTATTGTATAAACATTAATTTGATGTTTACCTACACAGACCAACAATGGTGCAAGAAGTTCCCACTGTTCCTTTTTTTTTTTAATACATTTTGCAAAGATTAGAAACGCTGCATTTATTAATGTATGGATTTCATGGAACACTATTTTTGAAAAAAACCCTACAGTACCTTGAACTGATGAGTTTATGATACACATTTGTGCTACTGTACACAACCGTGTTAGCAGGGCCTTACACAAATATTTCCCCCGCATCTTTTGGAGAGTGTGGGGAGGGACAAAGGCACAAAGCACACTGTGTATGTTAGGGGACTAACTGAAGAGTGACCCACGGAAACAAATTTGGGACCTTCAGTTCTGGAAAGCGTCAAGAAGAGAGGCAGTTCCAGAAAGGTGATCGAGAACGCCTACAGCAGGCAAGCTGAACTGGAAATACACCACAGGAGGCCAAAAGATTGAACAGCATAGCTTTGTCACAAGGCATCTCCAGCTTTGTCAAATGTTTTCTTCTAGATGAAAGGTTAGGTGGCAAAAACACAGGGCCAAAAAACTAGAAGCCTAAACTACAGTACCCCCCACCCCCAGCAGCACCGATAGGAAGCCGTAAACAACAAAGCCTAATGATGCAAACACCAGCAATGGAGTAGCATAATTTACAGTGGTTAAAGAAGACACAATTAGGTGTAATGGGAAGAAAAGCAGCAAAAAGTAAATGTAAATTAAATATTGCACATTTTCCTAACAGCGAGGTCTATTAGGAAGGAGATTAATCTCCCATTACTTGAGTAATTCAAAACCAAATACAATACTTAAGATGCCACAGGGAACAAGCCTGTTCTGGAGACATGGACTAGAAAATTTAGAATCATTTACATTTCCAGTTTCTCAGAGTTTATGATTCTACAGAAAAACATTAAAAAAACAGTGATAAAATCCATGGAAGTTACAAAAAGTACAAAATAAATAAATAAAATTTGTTGAAAAACATAATGGCCAATATCCTGTGCATCACTTTATACAACTGTTTAAATAAAATAGTTCCATTATTTTTGCCTGCAGACTATGGAGACAATTTGATTATTTCCAGTATTTAAAAATTTTTTTTCAGTATACATATTTGACTTAAAGTTTAAAGAGCCTAGTGATTTTTGGTTTCAAATTAACATTTACTAGAAGTTTCTGATTTTGCAAATGTGCTGAACAGCTCATTCACAAAATAACTGTCATTAAAAAAATTCTAGCCAAGCTTTTCTTAAATGCAAATATACCCTTGAAAACTGAATAATGCAGGCTGTTCTCTTGAATTTTTACTAACCTGGAAGACTCCACAAGCCAGAAATTTCCAAAGTTCTTAATTTCTTTTCTAGTTCTGCCACTCGATTACCTAGAATTCTTCAGAAAAAGAAAACAAAAACAAAAGCCAGGGATAGTCAGCTGAGATGAGATTCTTTGTTATTCTAAGGTAATCAAAGCCCAATTGCTAACATGACTACAGCTGAATTTTTAACTTGTTACTTAACTAGTGCAGTAAACCTGTATACAGTCATCTCTTTTCACTAATGGCAATGGACAACCTCCCCCAGAGTTAACAGAAAATGAAATACAGATGGCTTTTATTTTAAAAAAAAAAAAAAAGGTCTAGGATGTACTGGACATTCAGCCTTTGCTCTTCAGTAAAGACAAAGAATAGCAACTGACAATATTTCTATTTCCTTGCCTGCAAGTATCTTTTCCCAGTTACTCTCACTTTCTCTACAGCTAAAACCAGAAGGTAAAAGCTATGCAGACAAAATATAGAAAACTCAGTACAGCATCTAGATTGATTTTGAAGCTCTCAGACACAATCTTGGCCTAGTCCTTTATTCACAGAGGTTTCTCTACCACTAAGATTGCTTAAAATGGCAAGGAATATCTTTTCCAATACATCTTTTCTTTTAGGGCTGAAGTCTGTTTTCTGCTTTACTAAAAAGCTTCAAGCTCTTCAGTGTCTTTATCACCCACTCTTAGTTTTCATTGCATTTCTTGGGTCATCTCTTCTTTTGTATCTGATGCCTTCACAAATACTATTTGCAGTTAGCTCTCCTGCAGGATTTAACTTTTAGTCTTAATTCTCTCCCCAGATCAAATGAGAGATTTCTATCCTGCAAAGAAAGCTCTTTTTTCCAATGAATTTTTGAAAGTGTTTCTCTCTCAGGCACAGCAAGCCTCCTAGAGTCAGAAGCCTTTAAATAAATCCCAAACAATACTCAATAGAGTGAGAAACCTAGACGAGGCAGCAATTCTAAACATGATAGCAGCGATAATGGACAGCAAGTTTTACTCATCAAATTACAGCAACAGGATAAGTCAGTTAAATTTGAACTGAATGCTGAGAAGCAGCATACCACAACACAGCAAGGCAATAGTATCTTCCCATGCTCACCAGAGCTGTGTAATACTGCACTGTGTGCTCTCCACCGAGTGTTTTATGCTGCAGACATTTGAGCATACTGGGAATGTCATTACTGACAAGATGGCAGAATCTGGGAAGGACGTGAAGAACGGCAAACCCAGTAAATATCAAAGGGCTAGAAAAACTGATTAACAAGGACCAAATATTTTTGAAATCTCTATTGTGAGGGCTCTGCAAGGGCACAATAAAAGCCTGCAAGTATTTTAAAGATCACAAAAATGATGAGATGGGAGAGAGAATGTAAAAGAGAAAGCTTATAATAAATATCAAAGAAAGCACTGAGAGGTACAGGGGTGTATATCAACTAAAAGGCAAATAGTCCAGCATGTTTACAAGCAGAGGAGAGAAGACATTTGGGACCTGTTAATGCTTATTTCCCCATTGAAACTCAGTAATCACAGAGGTTACCAAGGTTATGATGGATCTATTACTGTCTTCTCCAATTACAATCAACATTCTTCAAGTCTAGATTTTGCTTTCAGAACGCTTCTGTCTGGTATGACGGCCTTAACAACTCTACTTCCATATCCCAGTGCGTGGCCTGACACCCAGCAACTGCGCTCTGCGGCACAAAGCAGCAGGCGATGGAGAAGGCACAGAGCAACTTTCAAGAAGCTCTACCTTGCGCCCACGGAGCCCACTCCCATCTCCCTGTCCAAGGCCCCACCAAGGGTCAGATGAAGGATGTGGAGTGCCCGGGCTTGCTTAGAGGGGCAGGGAACAGACAGAGATCATGTGAGACTTCTTCCCCATCGTGCTGGCTCAGCCAGGGAGCCGATGAAATAACATTGATTTGGCCAATGACTGTCACTACAAACAGGCCACAAGTTTAGCACTTCTGCCAGGAAAAGAAAAAATCCTATGATTTTCCTAAGTATTATGAGTTTACATATTTTGAAAGTGTTTCTCTCACAGGTACAGCAAGCCTCCTATAATTTATACATTATTATTTTCGTAAGTAGTTCACCAGTAGTTCCAAGGCAGAAAAGGAGGGAAAGATACTGCTCTCCCTGTCAGCTAGTCATGTCACAGAAGGAAACTCAACCCTCTACGTCATTGCTACTGCTCTTGTTATTCAGACTATAACAGCAAAGTCACTTATAGAATCATAGAATGGTTTGGGTTGGAAGGGACCTTAAAGATGGGCAGGGACATCTTCCACCAGACCAGGTTGCTCAGAGCTCCATCCAACCTGGCCTTGAACACTGCCAAGGAGGGGGCAGCCACACATTCTCTGGGCAACCTGTTCCAGTATTTCACCACCCTCATGGTGAAGAATTTCTTCCTAATATCTAATCTAAATCTGCCCTCTTTTAGTTTAGAGCTGTTCCCCCTTGTCCTGTCACTACACACCCTTGTGAAAAGTCCCTCTCCATCCTTCCTGTAGGCTCCCTTCAGGTACTGGAAGGCTGCTTTAAGGTCACCCCGGAGCCTTCTCTTCTCCAGGCTGAACAGTCCCAAATCTCTCAGCCTGTCCTCATAGGAGAGGTATTCCAGCCCTCTGATCATCTTTGTGGCCCTCCTCTGGACCTGCTCCAACACATCCATGTGCTTCCTATGTTGGGGGCTCCAGAGGTGGACGCAGTAGTCCAGGTGGGGTCTCGTGAGAGACGAGTAAAGGGGCAGAATTCCCTCCATCGACCTGCTGGCCACGCTTCTCTTGATGCAGCCCAGGACATGGTTGGCCCTCTGGGCTGCAAGCACACATTGCAGGCTCATGTTGAGCTTCTCGTCCACCAGTACCCCCAAGCCCTCTCGGCAGGGCTGCTCTCGATTCTTTCATCCCCCAGCCTGTACTGACACCGGGGATTACCCTGACCCATGTGCAGGACTTTGCACTTGGCCTTCTTGAACTTCATGCGGTTCATGCAGGCCCACCTCTCCAGCCTGTCAAGGTCCCTCTGAATGGCATCCCCTCCCTCCAGCGTGTTAACTGCACCACACAGCTTGGTGTTGTCAGCAAACTTGCTGAGGGTGCACTCAGTCCCACTGTCCATGTCGCCGACAAAGATATTAAACAGCACCGGCCCCAGTACCGACCCCTGAGGCACACCACTCGTCACTGGTCTCCACCTGGACATTGAGCCGCTGACTGCAACTCTTTGAGCGCGTCCATCGAGCCAGTTCCTTATCCAACGAGTGGTCCATCTGTCAAATCCATGTCCTTCCAGCTGAGAGACAAGGACATCATGCGGGACAGTGCCGAATGCCTTGCACAAGTCCAGGGAGACGATGTGAGTTGCCCGTCCTAGCTTCTCTTAAATTTTGTATTTATTTTTATATATATACTTACATTTCTATACATATTTATTTATCAGTGGTACCACACTATTTCTAAAGGTTTTGGAGCAAATATATCCCGATAATTCCTACTGGATCCTCAGAAGAGGTGCTGAGCTATTTAACCTTTGTTGCAGGTTCTTGCACAGAAGGATCATTCTGCGGCTCTGCACAATGGTTAGCATTGGTTAACAAATGTTAGAGAAGACAGTACTTAAGCCCGCTCCTTTCATTCAGGAAGAGAGAAAAATACATTCAGCGATGACTATGATTCTAGTTTGCTTCAAACAGCATTACCTGAAGACAGGTATGGGAGAAATGAACCCTACATAAAGCTGCAAGTTCTTACAGAACTGTTTTTTGAAAAATAAATGTGTAAGCAATCCTGAACACAGCGTGGTTTATCCCACTCTTTCCTTTCCCCTGTGACCTCCAGATAATTTGCCACTTCTATATGTACTGTGGGAAGACTAAGCTGTGGTGGCCTGGAATGGCAGGTATTTTTAAAGGAGTTGCATGGGTTGGTAGCATCAAATTCCCTAATCTATTTTTTTATCTCTAGCCATCGCGGACCAGATTCTTTGACTAAAACAGAAGGATCACGTCATGGACAAAGTGCCAATAACTATTTCAGTTGTCCTCTGGTCATGTGCTTAATGCAAGAAGAGAGTTAGTCTAAACCTCCCCCCAGGATAAGGGTTTACAGAAATCTGTTGTTCACGTAACAGCAGCAAGGCTCCCACCTGAATTTAGAAGCTCCCTCCTGGCGCTCCCATGTGTCCCAACATACATGGCCATAATCTGGAGGGAGCTGTGCTGATTTACAGCACCTGAGCTCTGTTCACCTCACGTTCAATTTAGATCTGGTTACAGAAGACATACACCCTCACACAGACACAATCACCCAAATGTCTGTAAACAGGGTCTGTCACGGTCACGTACCTAGTTCCATACATCACATGGAGACATTTACCCAGCTACAGACTGACATGAGCTTTTTCTGTAATTTTGGTCATGACTGAGCTTGCCCAAGTTAGAGATGTTAAAATTAGTGCAACATGTCTAAGCGGCAGAGCAGCTTCTACACTGATCTGGCTTGCACGGGTGCTGGCAATTTCAGGAACAAATTGCACCAAAAAGAACATCTAATAAACGGTTTATTGCTGGCAGAAGAAAAAAACCCATTTTTATCCCCTTGCCAGGCAAGGTTAGGACGGTTTATTTTTGCATTTATGTAACTATTTAATCTTCCAACACATTACTGCACACAGAATTCATTTACAACTGCCTTTTCAAATTAAGCTAATGTGCTTGTGAGGAAAAACATAGGATCGTACTTAATATTAGCAGTAGTAGCTACCAATCACTGGGGGAAAATGACCCGTTTTCTTCCCAAACAACCTCTTTTTTTCTTAAAAGTGGGGCTAAAAAAATATAGGCTGGATTTAGCCTGCTTGTTCCTAGGCACATAGTCCCACAGCTCCTTTTATCATGCCACATATTTAGAAAAGCGGCAGTAATAATAGTCTGTCTGTTCCAAGAGCAAGTGGCAATGGATGTTTTTAACAACAGTGTAACAGCAGAAAGTCAACTTCGATAGCACATCCAAATTCTAATCTATGTAAAAAAATCCTCTGTCTTGTTATTGCTTCAGTTAATCAGAAAGCAAATCTACCACTCTGCTATTGTAAACTTATATAGCCATATCTCAATCTGCAAGCAACCAAAGAGGTTTTGACTTTAGAGCAGGTTAACTGTCTGGAGGAAAATAAGTTCATGCAGTCTGAAAAGTCTTCATTTCCTGATAATGGAATCACTAATAGGTCAATCATCTGTGATATATCAAAAGCAGAACTTCTTCCCTGAATGAAACAACCACCCCAAAACCTCACGTTCTTCACCCAATAAATCTCACTTTCTCCACACAAGAATCTCAAAGAATAACTGTGCCCTCCAAACATGCTCTTTGTGCAGGGAAAGCCAGGCAAACAGGACAGAGGAGTGAAGGTGAAGACTTCTACCCTTTGATTTATGCAAAACCTCTTGTCATTACAATTCTCTCTAGCCGCACATCCTTCCCATCTCTTCCTACTTTGATTGGAGAAATGTCTTCAACAAAAGAATGCATCTTCTACTAGTACCAGTTTATGGACCTGCCTATCTTACTTACGCACTGACCTCACTCTCACCTCTAACCTTCCCCAACAGGTGGGCAGGTTACTCCCCATTTTCAGAAGTCAGCAGTCTTTACTTGTAACTTTTTACATTGCACATAAATGCCCCCAACAACCAGCTAATGCACCTCAAATAAAGGATGGTTTTCCCTATGTCCTACCCACATTACCCTTTTTCATTTTAACTCTTTTGTGTCCTAGGTGTTTCTGCTTGAAGTAGTTCCCATTCTTCCTAGCTCCTTAGAAGAGACTTTAATCCAACTACAGCCAAAGGTGACAAAAAGAACGAGCATACCACATAGGGGTGTTGCTGAGGCTTATCACTCAACCTACCCAGGATTTATCTTTCCTTTTTATCCATGAGACATCCCGAACTGAATACAACATTACAGCTGTGAGCATACTCCTGACTTGGGAGGATGTGGACTGTCACCTCCCTCTAAGACCTGATCATATACTGGGCACAGAATACAGTTTGTACATACATCCAGTCTCTACTCCTGTGGCTATACATGACCAGCTAGGCATGCAGATAAAAGAATCCTATCTCCTTGTGAAGGCTTCTATCAAGAAAACCCATACACAATAGTTGAAAGCAGAGACTGTGTGATTAGAAATTAAAGCCATCATTGCCATGATAACATTTGAAAGATGCAAGAGACTGCAAGTGATCAGAGAGATACAAAATTAAGAAAGAAGTTTGATATAATTACAGGCAAGAGTATGCAAACTAGGACACCAGGTAATGATACAGTATCAGGATTAAAAGGCAAAGATTGGTTACGCCTCGAATAATAAAAAGTTGTTCTTTGGATGTTTTCCTTCTGATGTTACATTAGCAGTAAGAAGAGAGTAAGCAGGTGTTAGCCCTTCATTAGCGCTGCTCATTGCAGGAACTCTCCTTGCATTACATGACACACTTACAGACATGAATTGACTGAGCTGCCATCAGTTAGATCTGGGCTACATTCTCATTGCTTTAGATTCCCTTTAGCTGATTACGCATTTGCTTTCTCGAGAGTATTAAGAGTGGCTATAAACTGCTCCTCCACTTCTGTTGCCACATCACTAAGAATTATGCAATGGTGTCTGCCTAGTATCAGAGTTATCAATTTTCAAAATGAATCATCTATTCCAGTGCAATACAGTTTACTTCAGTACTACTCTTTCCCTTCATGAAAGATGCCTGCCTGTTTCTGGCATCTGGTCCTGATGTGCTTTTGAGAAGCCTGAATAACCTCTGATTACCAGTAGTGACTCACTGTTTAAAAAAAAAAAAAAAAAAAAAACACTGAGCACAGAATCAAGGAACACTTCCTAGTTCTGATTTTCATACACTGTGTAAGGACAATAATATCAGAATGTCAGAAAATGTGTCAAAAATGATTATATTCTGCCATGCTAGGAGCCGTGCAAGACACAAAGAATTCTACTGATGAGTAGAACAGCTAAGAGTAAACAAATTCTCTTTGAAAGTTCAGTTCAGATTTTTTAAAAATCATATAGTAGCAATCCAACTGTGTTTATCTCCTACAACTTTTGGCGAAGTAACTACAGCAGCAACAGCCATCATTTGTGTTATATCTAGGTCGCTAGCCTGTGACAAATGTTACACTAAATCTTTTCAGAACCTTTCCTAGGTGCAACATTTACTATTCCCATCAGCATTCATTAGCAAATTCCTAAATTAACCGTCAATTACCACGTATCTTCTTCTTCAGTTCAAGGGTGTCCTTCCTCCAGGCAGCTTTTCTTTAGCCCTCCCTACAGACTACCTGCTAAAAGTCCCCCCTGTGTTATTAGGGTCTGTCTGAAACCTGAGCAGCAAACCTATTCTTACCTAGCAGAGGCAGATAGGTCTCTGTCAACCCCAGACTTTACTTTGAAAGTGTAGTTTTTCTCTAAACACATACCTGATCTTAAAAAGTAAAGAACCCAACAGTTAACAATGACAACGAATTCTCTGTGAAAATGGACCTTCCTTCCCACTTCCCTGAAACTCCCCCAGAACTATGAGTTTTCCATAACTTGGTAAGTTCTATTTTACTTAAATGTCATGCTACCTACTTGTTGGTTTGCCTTTGGTGTTGTATGACCATGTTTTTTTCATGGACAGTTTCCAGCAATGCAGTGGCCAGTGATTTGAGATCTGAAATGGACTGTGGTGTGGCTGGTAGGCTACATCCATGATCCTCCGACAACAACTCTTGGACTATAATGTTAAAAACACAAATGAGTTTTGGCTTCTCACACACACAGATGCTACACAAACATTTACTTAGCATTAAAGAACTATTCTCGTTACTTAAGTGGGTAAGTATTTTTTTCCTTCAATTAACAAACAAGGCCAAAAGACCAGAAATATAATCTCTAGCTGACATAAAGCTGGTGACTTTCAAAGCTGATTGTTATTCCGCAGCAATTGCCAGAACAAGTATAGGCAGACACATCTTCTGTTAACCTCATTCTGCTTTTGGAAAATTATTTTTGTTCAGAAGGAAACAGAAACAAATCCACTCTTCTACAGGCCAACAGACTGGTAAAAACTGGTCATTTCTCTCTCACTTACACTAAAACATAAGCCCACAATGAAGCTTTTATATTACTTTTTAGAATTATTATATCCTTCAGGTTATTTAAGACTGATGTGAAAATACAGTCACCCATGAACTCTTCCTCTGCAGCTCAGAGCCTGTACCTCTCAACCACATCAGGAAGTTGGCTGGTATCATTAACTTCTGTAACCAGGATCTGGCTCTGCCTCTCTGTATGCATGTACACGAATGCGAGTACATGGAGAAGAGGACAGAAGAGAAGTCAAAAATAGAAAAGTGAGTTACAACCTACCATGACAAACACTACTGATTTTGTGTGTGTCTATGAATACACCAACACCTGAACAATACGGTGCCAGGTATATTGTTTGGCTCAAAGAATTTTCTCTTCCCCTTTCTTTCCTAATCTTGATATTTTCTTTGAAGGTAGAAAAAAGAGATTATTCCATTTTGCTACCCATGAAGAAACATGGGACAAAAGGATTTAATGCAAGACATCTGAATGTAAAAGCTTCCAAGAACAGTAGCAGAAACCTGGCTTACAGCCCCTCCTCTACCACCCCGTCTGTTTTTCATTGGAATAGGAATTGTGATTGCCATTGTTAGCAGAGCAAAGAGATGAATAAAGAAGTGATTTGCCAGGGTGAAAGCTGCAGAGGGGTTTAGAAATTAAAAAAAAAAAAAAAAAGATAAAACAGGCAGGGGAGAGAATGAATGGCAAAAGAGTAACAAAAGGAGAAGCAGTACTCAAGAGGCAAACTTTATATTGTCCTGAGAAAAGGACAAATATTAGCACATAATAATAAACCGGAAAGAGAAGGAAGATTTTGGTTTGGTTGGTGAGGAAAGGATTACTGAAATGAAGACGTAAGACGCAAGGAATTCAATGATATATGCAACACCATGCTGCATTCATGCAATACCTTGCTTTGCAGACAGGACTCCAGTCAGAGCACTGCTACTGGATCTGCCATGAGCCTTTGAATTTTTTCGTCTCTCTAGTGCATTCTAAGGAAACAACAAATATTTAGAAAAAAGTAGCCAACAAATACTTTCATTACGTGTAAAGAATCTGCAACACTGGATTTTGGTCTCAAAACAACTCTGAAGGGCCTGAAGCTTACACCCAAAGTAACCTGTGGGAGTGTGACTCTCCTGCAGTATTGTTCTCCAGCCAAAACAGTCTTTGCAATGTTACAAAGACTCATTCTGCCTCACTGCAATCACTTCACTGTAGTCTCTCCCACCAACTCCCCCCAATGTATTTTTAAGACTTGCCCATTCTTTAATAATCTGCTGAGTGTCAGTGAAGATACTGCAGTACTCTGCAGAGAATTACCAGCTGCGAACGAAACCAGAATTTTCCCAACATTTCTTTGGATAGGCTTCGAAAGAAAAGCTCAAACTCCTCTATCAGAGCTTCTAGAAGTCCTTTTAGTAGCAAAAACTAGAGCAGCCATCCCCTCCCACATCCCAAAATCACTTGCAGAAGAAAACAGAATGCTTGACTTCAGGGAAGAGCAAGAATATTTTGCCCTCAGGATTCAGTCCTGACCGCTTCATGCAAAACAATGTATCTTAACCCAGGAAAAGAAGAACAACAAAGACTTAGCAATCATTAAGACACCTGAAGAAATAGCGTGGCTGTTAGGGAACGGGGAGACAAGACCTGCTTGTGACGGCAACACAGCCGCAATCATTCACCATGCACTGTGTGACCTGCTACTTCTCACCCACCAGCAGACTGGAAGGCTGACCACCCCCCACAGCAGAAGGAGGGCTCCCCCCCAGAACTTCAAAAAAGCTATTTAATTCATTTTTCAGATGCTCTCAATGGGTAGCCCTTTGTACTACATCAGCTAAGAAGCCTACGAGGAAGACTGAGCATGTAATATGTATACATACTAATATTGTCAGAATGTTAATGGTGGATTTTTCCTTGAAGACACAATTTTGTTCTTTAAATGCATAGGGACATAAGAATGAACAATAACTCCATGAACAATGAAGCACAGTTTAGATGATACACTGAGAGGATCTTACCTTATATTTAGTAATATTAGACTTAAGAAGGTTGACTTCCTCTTGAAGCTGTTTTAATCTCTCTTGAAGATACCTGAAACAGAAATGCAATCTTTTACTTCGTGTTACCTTCAAGTACTGCCTCAAGCACTCCTCTTTACTATTTGGCATGTCCTCTCTTTGAACTACTGAGAGTTCTTTTCCCTCTGCAGTTCTGTGAGGGATAAAATAACAAAATCTTACTGCTTTTGACCCCATAAAACTTTAAGTAGGGAAACAAATTGCATCAGAAAAGGAGGCTGCCCTTCTGTTAGATTTGTCAAGCATGCTGCCCAACCATTTTATATCAGTCCTCAGGTTTTTGGGGAGGGAAGCTAAAAGGATGTATTTATGTCTAGAGGAAATAGTCAGGAAGCATTTACTCATGTCCTCTGTACTTGAAGGCTTGCGAGATGGACACATGAAGATTTGTATATATGTCAATACAGGACTCAACTATGCAGAACTTTTGCATGCAATATCCACCACTCACATGGCACTTCTCATTAGCAATCACAAAGTAGAAAATTTAACAGTATAGTTGAAAAATGGTATGCAGTTAACCAAACAGTACAGTTCTTCCTAACAGACTTTATGCACTTGGATTAGATGACTATTTCCACATAGGAAAATATCTTTTTCATGTATAAAGGGTTTATAAAATATCCTCTTTCATGTAGTGCATCTGCAGCTGTATTAGGGTTTGTGACAATTTAATTATTTTAGAGAAAAAAAAAAATTTATCACTGTCAGGGCAGCAGGGGGCTTAAATTGATACAGAACTCTGTAGGTCATGCAAAACAGAAAAAAACCCTGGAGTTGCTGGGAGGAAGTAATGCCTTCGCTATTACGCTTTCTTACCTGAAGCATAAGTCTCTGTTAATGGAAAGTGTCTTCCAGGATCTATTTCACTTCTAGGTAATTGTTGACATTAAGGGAGGTACTGCTGTGGCTCTGGCAGTGACCCCTCTCTGCCATCCTTAGCAGAGACCACAAAACACATTCTTTTCCCAAGGAAGTGGCAAGAATATCTACATGGGTGACTTCACCAGCAACTTCTGTTGGCAAATCACTCCATGTTGACAGCCTCTCCCTGTGGTGAGAATTATGTCCAAAACTGTTAACTCAGGGTACATAAAGTCCTTGTTTCCAATCCAAGATTGCTCCACTACAGCCCACTATGAGTTTTGAAGACACCGGGTTTTAATATTCTTGCTTTTCGTGCCATTCAGTGATGGGAATAAAGAGGTCTACACTTCTCTTCCTTTTGCTTGTTTAGCTCTATTTGGGAATATCACTGACATCTCTGTAGCCAAATAAAACATTGGTAATTTCCTGCATCCTAACTTTCTGAATAGTATTTGATGGTTAGCTACAGTACAAACAAAACAAACTACCAATATCCCTTAACTTGTATTCTTGGATATATTTTCTTTAAAGTTTTGTTGTGACTGACTTCCTGATGCTCCTGTTAAAGCAATACACTGCTTGTTCTAGGGAAACAGTAAGGTTTGCAATGTGCTCACCTGTTCTCCATACATAGAGCATCTACATCGATGATACGGTTTTCATGCCCTCCTAAGACATGATTAAGTTCTTGGTTTAGTCGGTCAGATTTATCTTGGTAAAAAGAGCGTTCCTCTTTCACATCCTGCAACTCATCCAGTGCAGCCTCAAGATCATATCTCAGAGTCTCGATCTGAGAAGAAATGAGAGCTGTATGACTATTCTGAAGTTTAAACAAAAGGTGACATAGTGCCCAGACTGAAAACAGCAACAAGCACTGCATGTCTGAACAGGATTGATTTGGGACAGTCAAAAGTCTTTCCAAAGCTCATAATCCCCGGTACTTTTACTCTATTTTGGTATTATTTCACTAATTTGAAGTTCAAGTAACTTTAGCAGTTAGACCTGTTTTACAAAATTTCTAGAAAACAACTGAAATGTAAGAGCAAAAGAAACCTTAATCCATACTGTAATTCTGCTACACACATATTAAGCTGGTTTTAGCATGTAATTTCTAGGACTCCAGGAATGAACTCAACTAAGTAAGAATTTGGCAAATTTGGATGATGAAGAAAAAATCTGCAAGGGGGAATTTATACTAATTATGAGACTTTCAGCAACGAAGTTCCACAGAACAGGAAGAACCGAGAAAGTACAAAACAAGCCAGCATGGAGTTGATAGGGTGAGCTTTGCTATTATAAGCAAAAGGGTCAAGGAGTCTGTTATGAAAGATACTCAAGGACGAATTGCTTCAAACTTCCAAGGAGAGCAAACGGAGACTGTGAGAAAAGTCTGCAATGAGTTAAGAAGTCTCCACTAGCACCTCAGAAAACACTGATAAACCAGGAAGGACAACAGAAGACCACGAGAGAAGAGGTCAGGTGACGAACAGAGAGAGCATGAGCTTGGGAACAGAGATACCAGAGAGAATCACACTGGAAGAAGACCAAGTGCAGTCAACAGTCCTTCTGGTAAGCTAAAGGAGCGCTTCACTTGAGTGAAGACTGAAAAACAAGAAATACACACCTCCTCCTGGATCACAGAATGGCTCAGTTCAGGGTGGAACTGACATTGATAGGAACGAGTGCAGGAACAACAGAGAACACAACCCCCCAAAATTATCCAGAAAGCTATGTATTGGTATTAGCGAAAGAGTCTGATGAATTGGGTGCTGCATGGTACTAAGTATTATACAGACTTAAGGCAGGGAAAAGAGGTCTGATGCAAGAATTTTTCAAAAGAGAAGAAATAGCTAAGAGGCAGGACGAAGAGGAGACTAACAACACTTCTACAGAAAATTTGATTCAGAGAGTATCTTTAGGAGATGCATCAGCCACTACATATTGTGTTCAACTCCTGTAACAGTTTTCACTAAGGAGTCTCTTTCTTTGACATTCATTGACAATATTCAACTGTCACAAGTTGTTGCTGCACATTACAAAAAGGGGAGAATCCATAATGTAGAGAAGGAATTCTTGAGATTAGGAAACCCACGCTAACCACGTACGCATGTTTAAGTTACTGCTCAGTAAAAACTTATTTCAGTAAAAATCCCAACACCTTCACCACTATTTGTGATGTTAATCAGCTACCAGCCCTGCAAACACAATAGAAGCAGCCATTTACTTGCTACTGCATCAGCTCTGTAAAACATGACAGTATATGCCCATTTAGTTGTTACTTGTTCTCGAGCCTTCTCCAGTTGTTGAACAAGGTCCTCCCGTTCATGTGCTGCGAAGTGGCGAGCCCCAACTTCATCATCTCCAAGTCTTTGCTTTGCTATCGTCATTCGAAGGAGCTGCGATTACAAAAACAGATTCAGCAAGCAAGAGAACGCAGGCTGTAGCATGAGAGTGTATCTGCATTAGCAAGAGTAAAGTGGCCTGGAAGAGGTGAAATCTGTGTCAAAACAGCTGGTGTTTAAACCAGAGGGAATTTTCTGAGCTGAGAGCTCAATCCTGTTCTCAGTGAAAAATTCCAGCGGAACACTCCAAACGTCAACAGGAGCTGAGTTAGATCCTGCAACAGTAGTCACCAGAGCACACAAATCATGAACGACCAAGTAAACACAGACACGTGGTCAACGGTTTTTAGGGGTGACAGGAACTCATTCCAGTCAGACTAAAACCAGAGAATTCTCAGAAAGCCATTTTCATATGTAAATCTTAAAATTCCCTGCAGCAGAGAACTCGTCCTAGTTAAGAATAAAAAGGCGTGACGTGGCTTGCCCAGCTTCATTTTACAGATACCACTTAAAATCCCACGGCGCTACATCAGTGCAGAACTTGCATTAACAGCTGCTAATACATTTGCTTGCGCATTGTTTTTTTCATCTACTCATGAAAATTAATTCATGTTAAAAACAAAAAAATGGGCCAACAACAAAAAGACTTGGCCAAAATGCTCAAACAGGTAATGAACTCACGAGCTTTGTGACTGCTGAAAACAGTCTGACTTGAATTAATACACAGTTATATTCAACAGCTAAAGCAAAAAGCAACTACCTTGCAAGAATCACGGAGTATTAAAATAACAGTCTGTAAGGCATTGAGCATTTACAGTTGTTTATACCGAGTACAACTAGGCAAAAGGATTGCCTCCCCACGGCCTCATTTGCAGGAGCTCCCAGCCTGACTTTCCCCATATCTTTGACTGCACCAAGGAATTAATGTACATCATTATATTGCAGAGTTGGGGGGGGG
>Ga0065711_1000316_pt1 | contig 73507 bp, 54 predicted proteins | sample Hoacrofraction12_FD_59098 | JGI IMG/M metagenome (GOLD analysis project Ga0065711, IMG submission 59098) | Hoatzin crop microbial communities from Cojedes, Venezuela - Epithelial fraction 12 v2 (version 2) | ecosystem: Host-associated > Birds > Digestive system > Esophagus > Crop | place... | reverse complement strand
CCTTTTTTTTTTTTTTTTTTTTAAGTTGTTATTACTGTTGTTTCTTCTTTGGAACAACCTAAAAGAGACGCTCAGCTACTTTCGGGAAGCACGGGGTGCAGGTGAAAATATGACCCTCTCTTATAAAAGAGTCAAACTTGTTTTACCTAAGTTAGTTGAAAGCGATGTGCCCTCATTCCCATGGCAAGGAACATTTCCTTCAGTGCAGCTGACAAGTTTTTCAAGGTGTTTCTGCACATCCTGTGGGGAAAGCAAATTGTCATCAAAATTGAAAATTCAGAATATGGTTTTTTTTTTCCCCTGAAGGTCCTTAGGGCTCTTGAAATGCTAAGTAGAAAACTGAGCTCAATGCATATGGAGGAGATTTTCATATTTTAAAAGACAGGCAGAGTGTCAGCAGGCAGACGCAGCAACTCCAAGAATCTTCAAAAAGGCAGAAGAAGAAAAGTTTACTGCTTGTTCGGCGGACACTGTATTTTAGCCTGTGTTCTGCAGATTGAGAGGCAGATTGCCTAGGGTCAGAGGCTGACCCTGCCCTGCAGCATGAGTATTATTCCTTTTTTTTTTAAAGTGCAAATTTACATTTAGCTGCAACCTGCCTCCTTAATGATGGATCAGCCTTTTGTGCAGGTATAAGCTCTGATTGATGGGGCACAGGGATAGGAGAGGAGAATGCAGAAAACAAGTTTATAAATTTGACATAAGATTTGAATCGCAGCAGGAACTCTGCCAGTCTCCATAGGCATAAAATTGGACTGGCTGGAGATATGTACTGCATGTGTGATGTTTCAGCACTTATTGCTTTCATTATATCTTTACTTACTCAGTTAACAGACTACTGAATTTGCAAAATCTGGCAGACTGGATTTTTTAAAATAAATTTCATGATGGGGGTAGGGGAGGAGGATCTGGAAAAGCCTGAATATTACATACCAGATATTTTTCTGGCGTTATCCAGTATAATTTAATTGATTTCACTGGAGTTACACTGATTTTCTCTAGCTGATGGTATTTTTGTTTGCTTGGTATTTTTGTTTTGCTTTAGCCTTTTTTTTTTTTTCCCCTTCTGAACAGGCTGTGTTGACGTTTCATGTTTTCTATTATGATTATTCCTTCACCTTCTTTGTTTTGGGAATTATATGGCTTATTGACTAAACAGCTTTAGAAAACTAAAGTTAATGGGCCAAACTCTTCCCTAGTGCAACTTTACTGTGTTCAAGTTATATGGGATGAACGAGTTCAGGGACTCCTCCAAAGAGCATTATTGCAGAGGCTGATTCTATCATAAAAGGAAAGTCCACGACTTTGATGTCATTTCAATGGAAACTAAATGTTGCAATAAGCCCAGTGCTTTCATCTTCAGCTGACGTGATGAAACCTGAGGGTACCATGCACAAAAGGGTAAAATCATACCTCATTTTAATGGATTAGAACAGATTCTTTAATATTATCAAGAATGTATTTATAATACTCCTGTCTACTATTTCCTGGAGCCCCCTGAGTTGTATGGCCAACCAGAATGGCCATCTTCTCCACCATATCTCTATCAATGGCAAGTGAGCACGGGGCTTGCTGACTGGTATGACATCTACCCCAGGAGCAAGGTGACACTGTGATGATTTGACTCCTTAAAACAGCAGAAATGCAGTGCCAATCTGGCTCTGGCTCAGAGAAAACGTCTTATGGATGGGACAAAAAAAGAGAAGCCAGTTCCTAATCAGGAGTGTTTTAGGACAACCTTCTCAAGGTCTCAGGGGAGCTGAAACACTTTTTGCTTGTAAAGTGGAACATGCTGGGACAGATTGAAGCAGTTCATGCTGGTAGCAGTAAAAGATGGGACTGAATGTGTGAAGAGATGCCTGAAGGTCCTGTGTTTCTTTAAGCACAAAGAATGATGCTGCTGTTCTTGGACAGAAGGTTGGGGAAACACGAACTTGGAAAGTTTGTTCAGCGGTAGTGCCACAATGAGAAAAGGCCTGGTACATGCCAGGCAGTTAGTTAGAAAATACTGTACTTCTTACTGTAGTGTTTAGGAGAAAAGTCCTATAATAGCAAAGCACAGTAAAATGAAGAATGGTAGATGACTTCTTCCTCAAAGAACTCTAATCGAAATCTAACAGGTTATAGTTATGGAAAAATACATAATCAGCTGGAAAGTGAACCTTGTTAATCAAAATATCATTCCATGAACCAAATTTATCGGTGCTCTGAGTTTTCAAATAGAGCTTTACACATGGCTTTGTGTTATCTGGATGAGAATCCACAGGGCCACCCTTGTGAGAGCCTCAGCTTTCTACCAGGGTATATGCTGCTGGCCAGACGTTCTCTGCTAGACTTTGGGCATTTGCTCCGTGGGCCACATGGTCTAGATCTGAATGTTTTCTGAGCACATTACAGAGACAGCTTTGTCCCAAGGCTAAAATTATGAGAAGGATCAGTTTTTGGACCCAAATGCTACTACTAGGTTTGAATTTACCTCCAAATTAATGGGTTTTTTCTACAGTTAACTACTGTTCTGCATGGATACTTTAAATTATTCAGTATATACAGTGTGTGAATCACTGACCTTTTAATGCACTTACAAATAAATGTAAAATATACACTGAGGAAAGGAAACCTTTTCCTCAAACCTTTCTTAAACCCCATTCTTTTCAATTTTTAAAGGAAATATGATAACCACTGTGTTAACCAGCTCTCCGTTGTGGTTCTGAAAACCTGCCTGTCACTGTGGTATCTGAACAGTAGAAACTCTCTCTGCTGTACATCCAGCATGTAAACTTTTTCTCAGGGTATTACTAGTAGAAAAAAGGCAGTTGCCAATTCAGTTTTGTTCCAGTTCATTAGTGATTGAAAGTCATTACCATCTGACAGATGTACTAAGGGTTATGTGTTTTTTTTAGTTGTCTCAGTCCGGTTTCTAGTGGACAGATGTCCACATTCAGAAAAGATGAAACAAAGCAAATATGACAACACAGCTACTTTCAGCAACTTTGCTGAAAAGTCTTTACCATTAATGTGGGGCCTGGCTGAACATCTGAACTGATCAGTCCTCTTGCTTATCATGGTAGATCCACTAGCAGAAAATAGATGGTGTATGAGGAAGCAATGTTGTCCTCTGGAAGATGCTGTATCTTTTTCAGTAGGATTGAGAGGTTACATATTTCTCTGGGGCTATCAATTGAATATGGACTGCAAGCAACGCTTTTGCTTCAAAAGTAAGAAAAATAGCTCCATTCCTTCCAAAGAGAATCATGTTAGCAGCAGAGCTCTCTACTGCTCCCACTGTTTTCCTGATGCTTCACCTCATCAGGCTTCTGGGACCTGACAACCTATCAGACTGAAAAACAGAAAAGGGATGGGGGAGGTTTTAATGCATGAAGAAAGCAATGAAGAGTGTCAGTCTCATGCTTGCTGTAGGTTTCACAATGACATTAATAGCATAATATCAGTAAGTAACTAAATCTAGTTGTAGCTAGCCAGTTACTTATAGTCTTCATGAGAACAAACAGATTTCTCTCTGTATACCTTTCCTCAAAAAGTCTGTAAACGCTTACATGTGTTGAGTTAAATTGGTGGTTCAAGACCAAACACTCAGGTAAAGGTTAAGGCAGTACAGGTTTGCTTGGTTGGGCTGTGCTGTGGCAGAAGGCCCAGGCCTGTCCCACTGCACCAACCAGAGAGCAGAGAAGACCGAGGGGCGGCCAGAGCAGCTCCAGCCCTGGGCACCAGGCACCTCCATGCAGACAGGACACGAGCCCAAGAGTGGCAGTTGGCTCTGTGGAGCTCGTTGCTGGGCCAGGCAGGACTGTAGAGGAGCAGGAGACTGATACGGCCTCAAGTTGCGTCAGGGGAGGTTTAGATTGGATATTACAAAAAACTTATATACTGAAAGAGTGGTCAGGCATTGCAATAGGCTGCCCAGGGAAGTGGTGGAGTCACCATCCCTGGAGGTGTTAAAAAAATGTGTAGATGTGGCACTTCGGGACATGGTTTAGTAGGCATGGTGGTGTTGGGGTGATGGTTGGACTTGATGATCTTAAAGGTCTTTGCCAACCTATGATTCTACAATCTCTGTGGCATTGCTAGGACATGGAAACACAGAACACCTTTAAGTGGGGTCCTGGCCGTAAGCAGGTGTCCTGATCCAATGTCAGGAAGGTTTCATTTTAATCCCAAGGATGAGATTAAGACACTAAATTGGGTCAATTGTCATACAACCTTTCAACTTTATTGTTTTAATGAACAGGGAGAGCAGAACTGGGTAGAGTTACAACAGGGAGAATAGGGAAGAGAAAAGGGAAGAAAGAAAGTGGAGAGAGAGAGAGAGAGAGAGAGAGAAAGAGAGAGAGTTCAAGCCAGGGAAAAGAGGGTTAGGAGGGGAATCTAGCTACCCCCACTCCAAGTCCAGTGATGTCCGTCGACTCTGTCTGTTATTCCCAGGCATCGCAGGTCCCATCGAAGCAGATTCCAGGAGACGCATGAGAAGGAGAAGAAGCAGCTCCCCACAGGAGCGTGCACAATCCTTTTATAGAGGTCCCATGCTCATGCGCAGAGCACAATTGTGTACTTGCAGTTCTTGCTATATGTATTGTCTTCTCAGCTAGCCTTCTTCTGCTTCTTTGTGCCCTGGCCCCTGCGCAAGCGCATGATGGTGCTTGTCCACAGATCATTAGGGTGGTGTTTTCCAAGGCAGGATATCAAAATTGGGAAGTGGTGGTATAATGGCAATGTTGAGACAAACTTAATTTAGTAGCGGTCTTCTACAGCAGGGGAGATCAGTGACCACTAAGGTCTGTTAGTCCCTCAGGTCCCACCCAGTTTCACTCCAAGTCCAGAAGGGCCAGATCCCCTTTTTCTGCTGCCACGATGAAGGTCAGAGTTTACTTCACATCATACTTGGAGCATCAGCCATCCTGACACTCTGGTTTGCTTCCAGAGCTTGCTCCTGTTATCACATATATTCAGTTGCCTGTGCAGCGTGTGTGCTAATTCACTCCAGGAGTCTCTTCCGGAATATACATCTTAGTCGCCTTAAAAAAAAACCCAGGTGAGTTGCCAGGAGAGTTTGCTTATGGGTGTGCTGCAGATCGACAACAGGAGAACAGATGTGCATTATTTGACACTGAACAGTTGGAATAATCCTGCTCTACTTCAGCAGGCCAAAAGCACTCAACCACCACAATGTGCCTTCACGCTATGCCCTAGATGTCAGGCTGTAAAAACCCTCCTGCTGGATGCAATTTTACCCCTATACCAGGCACTTCGAGACAGAAAACAGACAGAAATTGTGGCTTTTGTCCACAAGGGTGGTCACTGAAGCTCAGAGAAGAGACGGACCAAATGTTATTGCAGGTGGGATACAGATGGACCAGTCTGCAGAGGCCATGTCAACAGAGGGTAGATGTGAGTCACACGTGCTACTTGACTCCAGGGCAACAGCCTACGTGGCTTTTCTCAGTAGTCTAGATGTTGCCATGAATGCCGAGTGCCCTGAAGAAGCAGCAGCAGAGAACAAACGGCATAATGCCCTTATCTAGCTCTGCATCTGCTCCACACCAAACAGCCCTGCTCAGCTTTTGTGTGCTACCTTGGTTGCGACAGCGTGGCATCTCGTACAGACACTGCACCCGCTTAGAAATCTGTCACCTCTGGCAAGATCTGTGTCAGGGGTGTAGGCAACTACTCCCAGACACATGTGGTACATTCATCACTGCGTTCTCAAAGCACCTGGGGATCCCGCGAGGTGAAAAACGCTCTACCTGCTTCTATGGCAGTATTTGAGAACTTACGCATGTAAAGTTATTAACATTAGAAAGTAGTATAAAGTGATATTTTTGACTGAAATCACATCTTTCTATAATTCTATTGTCAAAAATGTCTGCCTTAGCTAACCTTTTTTCTCCTCTTTTGCCTCCCACAGACCTAATTTGCTTATTCAGTTAGACACACTGGAATCTGAGAAAGTTGGGAAACACATCACTTCAAACTCTTTTCTTAATGCCAATTTTGGAGCTCTTCTGCAATTTTTTCCCTTAGCTTTTTTTTCTGATAAATAAACAAATTTTAATAATGACCTAAAAATGTTTCTGTAACGGCAAAATTGATGGTGAGATTATTTAACTGATAATACTAATCTCATCAATTGAAAAATGATCCAGTTTTTCCTGAGATAAAATAATGCCAAAACAGGTATACACATACGAATGTAGCTGCCATTTGTGTACACCAGAGATATACATTGCTTAGCTTTAAAATGGTGAGATTTACTTGTCTTTTAAATTTTTAGTTTTATGTTTTACTTTTTCTGCACAGCCAAGAAGAACAATATGTTTGTTTATCTTTGTTACAGAAAGCAGAGATCTTATGTAAAAAACTGGGCTCGAACCAAAGTAATAAACAAACAGAAGCCATTAAAAACTACAAGGCAGGCAATAAATGAGTGGCAGCTGCCAGAGCTGTAGAAACTGTAAATGTGATCAAAAAGTGACAAATTAAGGTAGAAAAAGCTGGATAAATGATCAGCTTTTTTTTTTTTTTTAAAGTTATTTTAACATCATCTGTGCAACGGAATTTCTTAATTTAATTACGTGTAAACTATGTTTTGCACTCAGGACTCATGGCAGCTTGGCAGTGCTGGAAAGCAAAGGCTTCATTTTAGTGATATGTAGTTCTGTGTCATGGCCTTCTCTAGTTTCCTAGATGTTTTGGAGAAAAAGGAAAAAAGACCTCCTGGACACAGTGCCTGAGAGGAAAAAGAAAATAGTGCTGAGGTGACATAGTCCTTTCCTTAAACAATTGTTCCTGCCCTACTTCTCCCTCTTCCCCCATTGCTGCTAACTTGCAAGAGCTGACGACATGTCCTTCCACGTCTACTCGTTAACAGTTCTTGCTGTGAAAATGGAGGAAAACGTGCTAGTTCCAAAAGACAATTACCTTTTTTTAATACGAGCAGCGCATGCATGGAGAGAGCACCTCTGCCCTGCTGCTCCCACAGGACTAGCACTGCCATACGTAAAGCGAGAGGCAAAAAAACTGCACTTTTCATACTTCTGTTCAGCAGCGCTGAGAAGTTCAGCAGCTGTGGTGGATCATAAAACAGAACTCCGCTCTAGTCCATTCCAGCTGCTTTGCCAGCGTAGCCAGAATAAGTGTAGGACAGTAACGATGTGTGTATTTCTGTCACTTTAAAATGCCTGCAACCCTTATTAATTCTGAAAACACTAAGAATTGTTTAAAACCATAGGACTATTTACAGTATGTAACTTTTGGGTGATTATGGTTGCCTGTGTCAGATGTAGAGTCATCCTGTACTCACATTTCACGGTTATGTTTTCTGTTATGTGATGCTCACTGATCACCTATTGCTGCTGACAGCTGAGGTTTCAGGGAAAACATAACAAATGACCAAAAAATACCCCCAAAGTAAGCATGGCGAGACTCATGATAAAATCACCACGATGAGTTTGGTGATCAGCCTGTAGCATCCGCGCCCTGCACAGCGTTTGCTACACGCTGGCACCTGAGAGCTGCCATCTCCACTCGGCCTTCTTTGTAACTGTCAGTAACACAAAGCGAGAGTCATTAATTCCAAAATTACCCGGTGTGTGACTACCCCTGGCAAAACATGAGGTGTACAGTCTCCAAGCCTCGCAGGAGTGGCACCTGCCTTCTGGGGCACAGAGGGGTTTTGGAGATGAGGGATTTGCCCACAGTGTGGAGAATCGCAGCCTCAGGAGACAGTTCGAAATCTCGGTAAACTGCTAGAAAACTGAGCAGGACTCTTGAGACTTCACCCCTTCAAATACACCACCCCACCCCTCCCCGCCCTCAGGCGGGACAGGCAGCCATGTCGCACCCTCCCGTGGCAGCCACCATCTTGCTGTGCTTCTCCTGGCAGCGGCCATCTTGCGTGCCGTACAGGAGGCGGCAGCCATGATGATGAGGGCGACGCGGGCGCAACCATCTTGGGGCCGCCCACTCGGCCGACCTAGGCCGGCGGCCATCTTGATAAAGGGCCTTTAACAGTGTTAGGCGGTGTCTCCCCCCCACCCTCCTTCCTCCCTTAAGCAAGATGGCGGCGCGGGCGCATGCTCAGAGCGAGCCGGCGGGTCGGCCGGCGCTCATGGTCGCGGGCTGTTGGAGTGGAGGGGTCGGGCAACGCTGAGGCGGCCGGCGGGGAACGGCGGCATCGGCAGCAACCACCATGGGCGAGACCGAGAAGCTTTATTATGTTTATAGCTGCGACCTGGACATCAACGTGCAGCTGAAGATGTGAGTGAGAGGGGGCCGGGGCTTGCTGCGCCGCGGGCGGCTGGGGCCGTGTGGGAAGCGGCCCGGTCCCCTCCGGCTCGGGGGCCCGCTGAGCGGGGCCGCGCTGGGTCCCGAAGCCTGGCTTCCCCGCCGGAGCCCGGTTCCGCGGCGGCGCTGGCTCCGTCTCCCCTCACCAACACCCAGAGCTGGATGCCGCTGCCCGTTTCCCTCGGGGCTGCCGGGCGGAGGCAGCGCGGCCGCGTTCCGGGTCGGCGGGGGCGGGCGAGGGGCCGGGGTTGTCGGCTTCGCTCTGGGCGCGTTACAGCGTTGGCTGGACGGGGCTGTGAGGCAGAGTCCGGCCGTCAGTGCAGCGCTGGTGCCACGGCTCGCCCCTCGGCGTGAGGGGATGGGGATACACTGGCGTCAGAGCCAGGTGCTGCAGCATGTAAATGTGGTCCTAACCGGCTGTATGCAGGCCCTTTGGGTGAAGCTGGTATTACCACAGGCTGGTGTATTTGCTGGGTTATTTTTAAGTTCGGGCTTTTTCTGCGTCACAGCAGTGGGATGTTTACATTTGTGTAGGGGGGACACATGGTTGGCTGTAAAATGTGGTATACCTGGTGTTGCTGCATTAAGGTATATTGCACTTCTTTCGAAAACTAAATTGGGAAAGCTTGTAGGGGGGTGGTTTTAACTTCTGACTGGAAGATGGTGTCCGAAGTCAGGTACATGTGTCCTCCCTGCCAATTTATTCTGCCTAACAAAAATGTAACTAGGGTTTTTTTGTGCATCAGACTCTTAAGTCATCCTGGAATGTGCTATGCTAGTTTCTGGGTCATCCGCTCTGAAGCGTTTTTGTGGTACTGATAGATTTTTGTTTGTTTGTTTGGCGGAAGATTAATCTTGCATGCCTCCACATCACCACCACAATTCCTTATTTGTTTTCCCTTGTGCATCAATAGTCACATATATTTAATGTGCATGATTGTTTTCATCGTGGTGTGGCTGAGGGCTGTGAAATTCCGTCGGTTTGCTCTAACACTAGCATTCTGAAACTGTTGCAGAGATTTAATCGAATTGAATTTGAACAGTCTGCTTAGATGAGCTTTGATTTGTTGTTAATTTGAGAGATGACTGGTATCCAAAGCATTTCATACAGCTTAAAAATAAGGCTTTTCTTAGTATATGATGAGGGTTTTTTTTTTCCAGATAGTGTTTGGACCACATGTAATCTGATGTTTGTTTTGTTTTTTTAATATTAGCAGCATATGTCATCTTATTGTTACCCTGCTTAGGGTACCTCATTTGATGCTGTCTGAGAATCTACAGGTTGTACTAGAAGAAGTTATCTCCATTGGAAAGACAAACAAGTCATTCTTCCCTCCCATGCTCTGCCCCCAGCGCTAAATCAGTGTAGTGACAAAGTCTGTAGTTGTTCATCACTTCACATCAGAGTTCCCCGCTGATATTTGGACTTCACTGCTGGATGGTAAAGCAGAGTGAGGGTAGCCTCACTGCTGGGTAATCTAAATATAGGCTGTGGAAGTAGAATAGGACTTTTACTGCGGATAAAATAAATCTTGGTTTATTTATTGTTTTATCTTCCCCTCCCCCCCATCTTTTTTTCTTTTTTCCCTTCCCACATAGAGGAAGTCTGGAAGGGAAGAGAGAACAGAAGAGTTACAAAGCTCTCTTAGAAGATCCAATGCTCAAGTTCTCAGGACTGTATCAAGAAACTTGCTCTGACTTGTATGTAACTTGTCAGGTGTTTGCAGAAGGGAAGCCTCTTGCTCTTCCAGTTAGAACTTCCTACAAAGCTTTTAGCACTAGATGGAAGTAAGTGACTGTGTTTTATTTCTTATTCCTCTGAGTTACCAGGGCATCAAGTTAGATAGATAAATCTATGAGGTTTTTTTGTGTCAGAAAGAGTTGTTTTCTGTTTTCTTCAAATAACTTCTGTTTCTTCAAGTCTGTGTATAGTTTTTAAGTCTTGCTCTGACAAGACAAAATCAACCTTTTTGTGTAGTGGGTAAGTAATAACATTGTTACTTGTGTGTTTGGGCATGGCTAGCTACTTAAGTAACTTCTGGGGCCTAGACTAGCAGGTTTAGGTACTGTTTACTGGACAGACTGATCTTTGGTACTTAGTCACCAAGCTAGAGTATTTTTTCTTTGGTGTCTGGCCTTTTAATCGTGCTCCAGACAAGTAAATGTATGGTTAAAGCCCAGAAGAAAATAGTGCATCTGCCCTTACAAATTCATATTCTAAGGAACATCTGGGTTGTATAAACTAATATAGAGTATCTTGAAGTCTTATGCTTTATGACTAATTAAAAGTGTTTCTCTGCAGCTGGAATGAATGGCTGAAACTGCCTGTGAAGTACCCAGACTTGCCTCGCAATGCACAGGTGGCTCTCACCATCTGGGATGTGTATGGACCTGGTAAAGCAGTTCCTGTGGGAGGAACAACGGTCTCGCTCTTTGGCAAATATGGGTATACTTCTTTTTCTTTGGTACAGTTTTGAAGGTTGCCTGTGAAAAGTAAGGTAGCAGTGGTTACGAGAGGTTGGGTTTTTTAAAATTTTTTTAAACCAGCTTAACAATTTCATGTTTGAAAAATGGCATACATTGGTGACTTCTGCTGCTTCTTCCTGAGTATAACTTCATACATGCTACAGTGTTGTAAAAAAGTCTTCTCCTGGATAACACTGAAATTTAGGCTTACTTTTTTTTTTTTAGATCTGTAAGCTTGGATTTTAAGGTAGCAAATGCTGAAATTGCTTCATATTTATATTGTTGTAATGTATGGATGCCAGTACTGATTACTTAACAAAATTGATTCAATTGGCTTGCAATTGGTCTGTTAATGAAGTATTATTTATAAAGAATGAAGTGTAATTCTGTAAATCGGGAGTTTTTTAAAATTAATAATTGGTGATTCAGTAAGGGATGGGTTTAGTAAATTTGTGGATGCTAACACTAGGCTGGGAAGGATTACAAGTGTGCTGCAAGATGGCAATATGTAAAAGGATCTTCACTAAGTGCAAAAGGGACTGAAAAAAACATTAGGATGCGGTTTAAGGAAAAGTATGAGCTGTTGGTACTCTTTGCAATTGATTGTAGTCAAATACAGAATGGGAGGCAGCTGCCCAAGAAAACACAGGAAAAGATTTGGGTTTTAGAGCGAGTCTTAAGTTTTGCATGATTCGGCATCAGGATGCTCATGTGAAATGTGCAGACAGCATTAAGTATGTGAACAGTCTACAAGTATGTGCATCAGGGACAATGTTGTATCCGTCTACAAGTATGTGCATCAGGGACAATGTTGTATCCTCCTTCTCTGTACTTGTCCACTCAGTTGGGATATGCTCAGTTCTATATAACTGACTTCAAGCAAGTTGCTGACTACTGGGAATCTAAGGAAGTCCATATCACTGATTGTCTAGCACATAGGTTTGATGGAAGAGGAGTTAAGACTAGTGAGGCTGAAGAAAGCACTATAGGAACTCTTTTCTAGTATATAGGTAGTGTTGGTAAATAAAGAGGGATAGCCTTTTTTTTTTCTTGTCAGTGGATAAGAAGTAATAAGGCTAAACTGAGTGCAGGAAAAGTTTAGGTTAGCATTAGGAAAGGTGTTCTAGTGATACTTGAAGGCAGAAAATAACTGTAGAGAGAGATTGTATCTCTGTCATTAAAGATACTAGTTTAACAAAAAGATTGACATTGTCTTAGGGCAGAGAATTGAAATGGGTCAATTGGACTGTGCCCCAAAGACTGCTGGTAGTTTTTAAAGCATTAGAGCATAGTTGCTGGAAAAAGATACGTTTTGTAAATGAAGTGTACTTTTTTTTCAGCATGTAGGGCCTGGGGGAAGGAGGTGCATGGAAAGCAACAAATAGTTTTGGAATCTTGTATTTGCTTGTAAACAGAAACCCTTGTAGTGGTATTCCACAAAGTGATGGGTAAATTCAAGGTCAGATGATCCTTTTAGTTGGTATTTGTATTTTTTAATGGTTGAATTTTAAAAGTGTTTCTTCCAGTTGTGTTTACCTAAAGTTGTCAGAGTTAAGTGATCACCTCTTACTGCAAAAATAATGCACTAGGTTTCTTGGGGCATCTTTTATGGGTGGATCAGTACAAATACACAGGGAAGCAGGGTTTTGCAGAGAAGAGGTGTGTTCAGTTACCCTGAAAAGTTCTGTTCACTGTGCAGTTTCACTTACCAATTCAATTTTAAGCATAGGTGGAGATAAGTTGTGTTGAGGGTTGTGGGTTTTTGTGTAGGTTTTTTTTTATTTGGCAAGTCAGAAGGCTGCTTTTTATCAGTTGGCCTTCAAATGAAAGTTAAATAGTTTTTTAGTTGAATTTTTTTGGACTGGCAAACCTGAAGTCAGTATTATAATTTGCAAGTCAAGAGGAATACTTTCTACTTAATTACAAATAATAAAACTATGAAGGTCAAGCTCTGTCCTCCGTTTGCATTTGTACCACCCTGATGACTTTGGGAATTACCCATTTTTCTTCCTCTTGCCAAATAAATTCTCAGGCTTACTCATTTTCTTCTAATCTCTGTGTGCCAACAGAAATGAAGGCTGTAGAGGGCACAAGGTGCAAGGCACTTTCTGCAGTTGAGTTAAATTATATATGGCAGTGCATGTTTGTAGGTTTGGCAAAGGAAGTTACTTCATTTTCTTGCAGCTGCTGCTGTACTTTGATTCCTGCCAGCTGTGTTATTTTGAATTTACTGAAGCAATTCTGCATTTTTCCCTGCAGTATGTTTCGTCAGGGAATGCATGATTTGAAAGTCTGGCCCAATGTAGAAGCTGATGGCTCGGAGCCCACCAAAACTCCTGGGAGAACAAGCAGCACAGTCTCTGAAGATCAAATGAGCCGCTTGGCAAAGGTAATGGAATAGCAAGTAACCTCTAAGATGTATGTGAAAAACTTAAACTTTCACTGGAGTGAAATGAAGACAGGCTTCTTATGTTGTTCTCCTGTGTGAAAACCTCTTCCTTTGCTTGTTTATATATATCGCATGATTTTGACAAATGAGTAAACTAGATGATGCTCATTTGCTTCTGAACTATTTTTTTAAAGGGGGCATATAAATACCTTTTAATAAACATAGCATTTTGTTGTAAAGACTTGCTGTACTAATTCTTTGTAAAGAATGAGAATGTGAACATGTCTTGAGGATGCTTGAGCCAAAATTCCCCCAGGTTCAGTAAGAGCAGCTCCTAACAGTAACTTGTGAGGACAAGCTAGTTTCTTTCAGTAGCCATCATTTAGATTTAAGACTGTCTGGTTTAGTTTTCAGATGTGCATGACATACCTCTACAATAGAAATAATTTGAGTAGAACTGCAAAAATTAACCAAAGTTTCATTCATTTAAGCTCAAGAATATTGAGTTTAGTATTGATTAGTATTTTCTTCTCCTAGCTTGATGGCAGAGTGTATTTTTTCTCATCAAAACTACTTCGGTAGTTTATCAGTAAATGTTAGTGCTTCAGCTGTTTTACTAGCTGATCTCTCTCGTTATTCAGGTGAGCTTGCCTCAGGCTTGCCAAATAACTGAACCCAGTTAATGTACGTTCTTGTTAATCTTGATCTTCTAGTTTTCATCCTCACCTTTCTGCAGCTCCCAGTGAAAGATAGGTCTGGTGCCATGAATAAGTCAATTTTTGCATCTAGAGATTTATCACAGTATAAACTAATTTTCACTTAGGGTATCTCTTTTATTAGTCTAGTTCACCTTGAATTTATAATGGAAAACTCCTTAAAGCTTTCTGCAGTGGTGGTATCCCATTTGTTGATTATAGTAGAATAAGACACCTCTAGCCTTAGGAAGCTCTGTAGATACAAATTAAATACCAGGGCTTGTTTATAGCCAAAGGGTTTACGTGATGCAGTCAGTGGGTCTCTGAGGAAGGGTTTTAGAGTGTAGGCCTTCCTTTTCGTGTTAGTTTTGTTAGGCAACCATGACTATACCCAACCAATGTTTTTTCTCCTTTTCCTTTCACTCCCTTATGCTGCCTAGCTCAAGAAATCCAGATAGTGTAGAGTATTTCAGTCTTAAAATACCTGGATCTGTTCTACCCTGTTCTTTTGGCATATGGGAGATGAAGGCTCAAAGCCTCTGAGGAAGGGGAGGGAATTCTCCTTTCACATCCCAATTGAGAGTTGTAGTTAATGGCTCGTAAAAAGCTGGTAACATCACTGCCACCATTTTTATCATCTGAAAGCTGTTTTGGGAGGTAAGAATTTCTGAAAGATAGGAGTGTTTTGACTTGTGTTTTGTTGTGTTCATTTACAAAAACATTTTACTGTCAGATGCTAGCAAAGTGAATGAGGTTTCTGGGTAGTGTGTCTATGAGAGCTTTCATCTGCACAGCTGTTTACACAGCAGATGAGGTTCTTGTGGTGTATCATTCCTAAACAGCCGTTGTTTGAGCACAATCAACTTCAGTTTTTCTATGACTTACACGTTGCTGAAGACCTCCTGATTTTACTGTATGTGAAGGTATACTTGAATATAGGTAAGAGGAGTAGGAGTTATTAAATACACGATGAGTTTGTGGTGGTTTTGTTCTTGGTTTGGTTTGTTTTTTTCTGTTTAATGGATGAACAGCGTTTAGAAGTGTCATGCTGTCGATTGATATCTGATACCAGAGGTCAAATTAGAGTCCTCCACATAAAAAGTAACTTTTGAGAAGAGCTTGCTGAAGGACCACTGCTCTGTCTAAAAGATGACTTCTTGTTTTCTTGACACCCTTCTGCGTTTGTGTGTGTTATTTATTATTATAGGGAATTTGTATGAAGTCAATGACTGGCTGTGGGAGGAGTTACATCCTTTTACCTTGATACTGTGGCAAGCCTCTCATTTCATGTTGAGGTGCCATATGGTTGTGCGCTTACAGAACGCATGAATGTTGCTTGTAAAATTGCTACTGATGAAAAAGCCATGGCTTTGCATCCTGGGGGTCACTGTGAATGCAGATTTTTCCTGTACTAAGCAATATTAATGGGAAGAGTGTGGAATACATTAGCAACTTAAATGTTAATGACATCAAGATGTTTCTCCTGTGAGTGGTGTGTTAATTTATTCCATTTAAACAAAAAGTATGTTTAAGTTCTTTGATCCATTCATTTCCCTCACACCTTCTACTGACTGAATAACATTAGACAATAACAGTGGGGAGATAGTAACCGAAGGGATGCCTCTAACTTAGTAGCAGATGATGAATGCTTTTCTCCTTGAAGGGAATGCACTAGCCTCTCTCTTATTTTAAGCTTTAAGTATTAATCCAAGAGAATGGTTCTCCGTGTGTATATATATGCCGACAGATCTACTGGGTCTTGTATGCAGGCCTAACTAGCTGCTGTATTACAACTTTTTTCCTCTCTTTAAGGGAGGTTTGCAGGTTTAAGAGATTAATAACTTTCCTCTAAAACATACCGAATTACTTTTTTTCTTTATTCTCTAGTGCAATAAAGATAATGAACAAAGAATTTGTGACCAGGGTATCCAAATAATATTGTTTTGCCAAGGCTTTAATAAGTGCTATCGTAAATCTATGTATCAATGCTGGATGTGAATATGTGGTATTCTGAAAATTGTGATGCATTGGTTTAAGGTAATGGAAATAAATGGGCTACCTTGAGTAAGAAAAAAATACTTTTGTTAAATAAAAAAGTAGGGAGTAATTTAGAAGTGGCTAAAATGGTGGACCTGTAAGGGTAAGAAATTTCATTCTTGCTGAAGATGAGAAGAGCTTTTCTGTGAACTCGGTAGGACATTTGTGAATGCATGAAGTGATGATGTCCAGTCTGCCTGCAACAGTATTTTGTATTGTAACTGGTCTGCATGCTGATGGTTTTCTACCTTTGGAATATATTATGATGTCATGTATGAGGCAAAGGCAAAGTCTTGTATTATTTTTTTACTATTGTCCTGACACATTTTGTGTTTGTAATATTGTGGAGAGAGAATTTGATGATCTGGCTGCAGAATATAACATTAGATAGCAAAAAATTATTACTGTATTGTGCTCATGTTTACAATCCTCCTGATAAGTTGAAAGAATCTGAAGACTGGGTTTCTGTGCTTTGATTACATCCAGCATGCTGAAATGATATTAAGGATTATACTTTGCCCCGCTTGCCCTTCCTTTTGTACTGTTAAATTTCTGAAGTTTATAGATGCTAAAAAAAAGCCCCTACTATATACTGAACAGAGTTAATTAATTCTTAGAAGTTGCAGTGGTCTTCTGAAGTTTTCAATGAAATCTTACTACTTCTGTCAAGCTATACCGTGGTCTAGAGCTTGAAGAAAAGTTAGGTGAATCAGCTACTTTAAGCAAAAAATCTTGTAGTCTTTATGGGGTTATGTTTTTGTGTTTCATGGAACGAGTTCAGAACAGAACAGCAGATGCTTATGGCTAATTTACTACTTAGCGCTTCTTGAAATGGCCAGTTCCTAGCAAATCTGGAAATAAGTGTTTGGTTTTTTTTTTTTAAAAAAAAAAGGAGGGGAGGCAGGATATTTCTCCTAACTAAATAGCTTTTTGACTGCTCTTTAAATTGTGACTGCTTTTGATTAGTCCTTTACTTTGATAGAGCCAATAACTGTAGCTGAGGATTAATATTCAGTAGAAAATTTTAAACCTCATCTCTAGTAGGCTTAGTAGGGATCAAGAATCAGAAAAGCTGAGTTAGGTAATGTATTTGTGAAATGAGCAAGTATTGGCATTTAGAGCTAAAGGTCATGCTTGCTTTCATAAGCAATCTGCCTTAAACTTTAATTCAGATTGAGAGGATGCAGAGGCCATGGTGTGGGCTGTAGTGTATTCCAGCTCTTTCTGATGTAAACTGTTTCCAAGAAAATGAATTAATTGGGAGTTTTGTTTCCTGCTTAGAGGTAGGAATCAGTATCAGAGTACTGTTAGATAATAACACCAAATCAAACTATGGGGAGGTGGAGAAGAGGAAAAGTAAAACCAGTGAACTAGTCTTAAAGATCAAGAAGTCACCTTGTGGAAAGTGACCAAGCAAGATAGTCTGTTGTTGTTGGATAAGAAGGGGCAGCAGATCAAGGTGTTGAAAGACAAAGATAAATGCTGGCTAGCTGATCTTTGGCAGATCAGTTCCACTGATACAAGAACACCTACAGGGAGGCTGCAGAGCACTGAAATGTCATTTCACTGGTGCTTTTAATAGCTATTTACAGTCTTTTGGAGACTAGCCAATTATTTGTTGTGTCAGCTTTGTTTCTAAGATAATAAAAAGCTATTTGATTCTGTGTGATTTCTGAGGCTTGGCCGCTGGTGAGTTTGTCACTTAAGTGATTTCCAGAAAAGTCGGGATCTGTACCTGGGCATGAAGTTGATGCGATTTTCTGAGTGCATCATGGTCTGGTTTGTGTTTAGACCAGGTCATCCTTGGTGTGTAATAATACTTGTGCCTGTACTGCTAAGACATCTGTTTACTGGGGATTTGAGTGACAATAATGAAACAGTACTATTGGCACAAACTCCTAACCTTTTTTTTTTCTTCACAGGGATTTTTTTTTTTTTGTATCTGTAGTGGTGAGCTATCTGACAAACTGTGCAACCTCAACAGCTCCTGATATATAACAAGTCTGAAGTCTTCTGTCTTTTTTTGTAGTAACCTCACCTCCAGTTCTGTATGGAAGAAGTAGGCTGTTGTGTTCTCCCGCATGCAATACCTTTCATTCATATGTTCTCCTAGCTCTCTTTGTATATTGCCTGTCCCCCAGCTGTCCTGCGCAAGAAGTGGCAGTCAGTGTGACCCTATGGCCTGTTCAAATTTAAATGCTCGTGGGTAGACAGGTTAACTACAGAACAAAGCTGATGAGTATTGGTTGTAACCATTCTCTTAATAGGAGTAATTTTGAGGATCTCTTCACTAGCCCTTTTCTAGACAGATACTGATTTCTTAGGAACGTGAAAGAACTTGATGTCTTCTAGACCCTTTGCATCTCCTTTTGCATACTGCAAGAATTACAAATTTATTTTTTTTGAGGAACACTGTGATTTCTTCGGAGCTTGCAGCATGATTCTTGTTCATGTTTGCGTGGTCTCCTGCTGAATTTTTCATAAACTGTTGTGTGTCAGTGCATCTGAAACTACAGGTAGTATGGCTCATATCTTGCTTATCTTCTATTCCACTCTTCTACTATTAGGTAGTCCTTTGAACAACTGAACTTCCTTGCTATTGCTACAGCCATATGTAGTTGTAAGAGTAAAACTTGAACTACTTCTCAGATCACTATAAAGACAGGGAGAACAACCTTTCTATGGCTTGCTGTAGTGACCTTTTGCAGTGTGTAAGTCCCAGTCTGAAAACTTGTTGAAGTAAGGCTAACAAGGGCAGAATTATTCAGTTTGGATAGTATTTGAAATACCTTCTTTTTGTTTAAGTTTTACTATAGGAAACTTGGTAACACAAAAGATAAAATATCTTTGTTATGTGACTTGGCTTAAAAAATAGGTTCTTGCTTTTAGTGTGTTAAAAATGCAAAGGTGATGCGTTTTTAGTCTTTGCTGTGATTGTTTTTTTTTTTTGATATTAGAATTATTTTTGTGGCATGGCGTAGCTGTTAACGGATCTACTGTGTGTCTACTGTATAAGCATTTTTACCAGTGATTTTTTTCCTGTGATTTCATGTTAGTGTCTCTGTTAAATTATAACTTAGATATTCTTTTTATTGCTCTGAGCAATTTCAATGTTATCATTGCATTTTTTCATGCAGCTCACAAAGTCTCATCGTCAGGGTCACATGGTGAAAGTGGACTGGCTGGACAGACTGACGTTTAGAGAAATAGAGATGATCAATGAGGTAGGTCGTCATACATGAGACTTGTAATTTTTTTTGATCATGCTAATATGGAACCTTTGCTTACTTAAGAGACTAACTCTAAGCACTTGTCCTATTTTTCTTCAACTGCCAGTTTATATGATGAAAGGAAAAATAATTCTTTTAAGCTTCCAAAGTTGATTTTACTTCGGTAATAATGACAAGCAGAGAATCATGGAATGGTTTGGGTTGGAAGGGACCTTAAAGGCCATGTAGTCTACCCCCCCTGCAATGAGCAAGAACATCTTCAGCCAGATCAGGCTGCTCAGAGTCCCATCCAACCTAGTGTTGAATGTTTCCAGGGGTGGGACATCTACACCTCTCTGAGCAACCTGTGCCAGTGTTTCATCACCCTCATCGTAAAAAAAATTCTTCCTTATATCCAAACTGAATCTCCTCTCTTGCAGTCTAAAGCCATGACCCCTTCTCCTGTTGCAACAGGCCCTGCTAAAAAGCCTGTCTGTCTTCTAAGCCCCTTTTAAGTACTCAGCGGCCCCAGTAAGATCTCCTCGGAGCCTTCCCTTCTCCAGGCTGAATAGCCCCAGCTCTCTCAGCATTTTCTTACAGCAGAGGTGTTCCATCCCACTGATCAGTTTTGTGGGGCAGAATCACCCCCTCAACCTGCTGGCCTTACTTCTTTTAATGCAGCAAAGAATGTGGTTGACTTTCTGGACTGCAAGCACACATTGTCAGCTCATGTCCAGTTCTTCATCTACCAGGATAGACAGCAGTCTTACAAGGTTTCATCCTGAAGGAATTTGATCATGGAAAACAAAGTTTATTAAGAATTTGAAGTAGCTTGGAGCAAACGCTGTTAGGTATGACTAACTTAACTTTAGTATTTAGATTATGATGGGAAACTTTTTGGACATATACTCTGTTCCTTCGTTTTAGAGCTGATCAGCTTTGTTGGTTTTGATTTTGGGTGCTGAGGAAAAACTCTTGTAAGATTTGAAAGGATATTTAAAGAAAAAAAAAATGCTTGAATGAGGTGTTAATGCTTACTAAGCAAAATCACCTCCAGACTGTTAACTGATTATACTTACCTTGCACAACAGAACTCTGTTTTCTGCTTTGTGCTCTGAGATTTTTGTTGTCTTATGTATAATTATGTACCTCTGGGAATCAAATTATTTTTGAACTTAAATTTTGTGTTTTTATAAACCCATATATATATTTTTCAAAATTCAGCCTATCCTTCATTTTGTTGTTTTGTGTGTGGCTTTTCTTTCTCTTTCTGTAAAAATACAGGAAACTAAAAATTCCTGATTTATGGAGCTGTGCCTGAAAAGCAGAACCACTTTACCTGTACTGGAAAGTCAGTCCATTATTAGTGCATGATATGAACTTGAGTTGCTCATTAATAAAGGGGATGCTAATGTGTTTTTATTAAATGTATGTTCCTGGTGGTGGTTATGTATAACTTCTTTCTTGTTTCCCACCTGGATTTTAAAATTCAAAGCACTTTTCTAGGTAAAGTGTTTCAAAAATGCATGTGTGAGCAAATCTTCCTCTGACAGTCAACAGGCTACAAATCCAATCTTGTAGTCCAAGTGTAATTTGTCTTTTTCATTGTGTTACTAAAGTGATTTTTTTGTCTGATTTTTTTTTTTCAAATCATTATACACAATTATGCATGTCAGTCAACAAAAAACAAACCAATAAAACCCCAAAACACAAAACCCCAGCTGTGTCATCTGGTTATCCTTCATTGTCTTTTTTCAGACCTCTAGCCCACAGTCACAAGCTTGATGAAAACAATTCAATTTTATCTGTTACATGTGGATGTTTATCATGAAGTGGGAACGTGAGGAAGTAAGAATGTCAGAAAGAAGGTGGTATGGTCTGAAGTAGTGCTATGAAATGATTAATTGAATAATTGCTATAACAACTGATAATCTAATTACGCAGTTACAGCACAAAGGAAGTAGGGTAATTGCTGTACTGAGAATGCTGAAGAATGATGCACTTCAGTGTCAGATAAACATCTGTGGTGGTTCTCTTCTCAGAGGGAAAAACGAAGTTCTAATTTTATGTACCTGATGATTGAATTCCGTTGCGTCAAGTGTGATGATAAAGAATATGGAATAGTTTACTACGAAAAGGTATGTGCCTTGCAGGCTTTATGGTTTTCTTTGAAAAGCAACATATGCACTTAAAATGAATGGAGCTTTCTGTGGAGGTGAAATATTCTGCTGCAGGATAGCAGCAGACAGCTGTCAGTGGCAACTGTTTATGTACATACAAATCAAGTAGTATAGATTCAACAAGATTGCAGAAGTCAATCATTCATGTAATACAGTTCAAGATTACAGAATTTAACAAATGTGAGTGATTAAAAACTTTTTGATTTATGGTTCCTTCAGTCATCCAGCAGTACTTTCAGAGTAGCTGTATGTGAAATTATGTCTTTCATCAAGAAGATATGTACCTGTATTGATTGGTAACTTTATAAAAGGTAAGTTATTAAAACTTTGCACAGAAGCTCGTTTTCTCTAAAATGAACAAATACAAAACTTTAGTCTTTTATGCTGAAAATGCTTTGAAAGTCAATTAAGTAAAAGACTTCTAGTTTGGAATGTCTTGCATCTTCTCTTCCTGTTTACAAAACAGATCTCCAAAGCAGTATTTTTGAGTTCAAATTAAACGGATTGAAGGGTTAACAGTGAGCTAAACAGACATCAGTGTGGCATTGGAAGGCATTATCAGTACTTTTATGGACCTGTGTATTGCGGAAAGACCCACTGAAATAAAAAAAGCGGTACATCTGTAATCTGGTTTTGAAAAATTCCTCAGTAACTGCCTCTTAAAATTTTCATCATGCTTAGATTCATAAGAATTCAGGAAGTTACTGAATAGTGAGCTTTACAGGAAAGATAAAGAAGGTAGAAAGAGAGACTGGAGTCCTGTTGAGATCAGAAGCACTAACTCTGAGTAGTGTCTGTTTTGAGAATTTAAGAAAAAAATCTATAATTCAGTACACAAAATGTTAATACAGTGGAAAAAGTATTTCTATGTATATGACAACGTTACCAGTTGATCTGGACAGAAGAACTGTGATCTAACTTAAGATTGTTGAAGAAGGCCATGAAAAAATGCAGTAGTAAATTGCAAAAAGCAGGATTCCTGCAAAAAAAAAAAATTCTGAGAAGGCACAGATTAGAATCTGCCCCAACTGTATGATCTGTTGCAAGTTAAAGCATGTGAATGTTTGAAAAAAGAACTATGTAAATGCTGTTAATCTAGCCCGTTGAATTAAGGTGTTATTTAATATTTGAAACTACTAAGAACAGTTGTCTTAAGACTTACGGTTGGACTTGATGATCTTAGAGGTCTTTTCCAACCTTAAAGATTCTATGATTGGGGATTCTATGACTGACTTTAACAGATGCCACTATAGAAGAAGCTCTTAAGGTTGTTTTTCCAATTACTGTAGTTGTAACAAAAACAAGTGGCTGCTTAAGAAATTTTCTAAGCCATTGTAAGAGCTGTGTCTCGCAGACATGATATAAAAAAATGTACATTGATGTCCGTGCTCTATCCACATACCCCATTTATAATGCTTCTGGAGCAAACAGTCGTTCCACTTGGCACTTGGTGTCTCCTCCCACAGTCTGGGGTAAATATGTGGGGTGTGTTTTTTTGGGAGCGAGTTTCATGGGGTTTTTTTGGTGTGTTTTTTTGGCTTGTTTGGTTTTTTTGTTTGTTTGACTGCTTGTTTTTTGGGGTTTTTTTTTGAGAATGTTTTTTGTTTGGTTCCCTTTTGTAGGTTTTTTGGGGTGTTGTGGTTTTTCTGTGGTGGGGTGGTTTTTTTGTTTGGGTTTTTTTTAGTGTTTTGGTGAATTTTGTGAAGTTTGGTGAAACTGTGCCTTAGGCAGATGTCTAGGTTAGCTCTTTAGCATTTTTTTGTGGACTGTAGTTGACAGTGGGACCTCTCCCGTCCTTTCCAGTTCCTTTTGTCTTTAGAATAGCTTCTTTCATAGTGCTTCTGTACACTTCTAGAACCAGCTGTTGTACAGGACCTCGCTATTACAGAACTCCCTTGTTACAATCAGAATGAAACCTACTATGTGTCAGATTCCTCCATGAAACAAAATTATTTACTTCTGTGGAAATCAAGGAAATATTCCTTTGGAGAGCATAAAGCAGTATGATGAAAATATTGAAACATTTTATTAACCATTAGCTTTTTATATTAGAATGTGTGGTACTTTTCACAGCTGCGAAGTGATGAGCATGACCGCTGTGCGGCTTTGTCCTCTTGGCTCCGATTTTTATAGTTGAATGTGACATTGCTAAAAATTATTTCTCTCCCTCACCACCAGAAACCTACCGTTTCAGATTAATTATTCATGATACACACACACAAATTTTTCATCATTGTTACGGTTTTACAGATGTGTAAGGTGTGGGAAAGAAGACTTGGAATTTGAGCAAGCATCTGTTTCTTTTAACAGGTTTCTGAAGCGTGTTAACGGTGCATGGAACAAAATAACTAGGAGCTGGCTGCTCTTGTGGAAATAAAGTAATTGAATGAGTAATAAGACATATTAAAGCTATAACTAACTATAGTTTGAGGGATTTGTTGTTATGAAGTAGCTTTTCAACAAATTCTTGACCCTTTTCTGGTAGCAGTAGGAAACAGTACACAAATTAGTGGCTGTCTTCTAAGTTTTGTCATGCTTTCAGTTACAGTGTACAGTACACATACCCAGCATCTGCAATCCAGTATACTGAGTCTAATGAAAGTAGGTTCTGTTGTCGCCTGCCTGTGACAGATAGTCAAAGTGGAGATTACTTGTCACAGTTTTGTTGATAAATTTGTTGTCAAGTGTTTATGAAGAGCTAGCCTGTTAAACAGTGGCTGATAGAATTTGAGATTCTTGGACTTAGCATTCAATTACAATGAAGTGAAGCAGCAGCGGCGCTTTCCTAGAATTTGAGATTCTTTGGTTTAATATTCAATTACCATGAAGTGAAGTTGCAGTGGCTCTTTCCATGTCCTCTGTTAACTTAATTTTAATACAACATTGAAGATATGAAGGATAGCAGTCTGCTAGTAACAAGAATGTTACTTCTGATTTTTCATTTAGCCAAAAATTCGGTGTCACTTTCCAAGTGCAAATAGCACCAGCATTTATTGTGAATGTTTTTTTGTGCAGGTTTCAAATGAAACCTTTGTTTGAATTAATAAATTGATGGCACTGCTGTATCCACTTGATAAAAAAATCAAGTCTGCTTATCGGGACCTTTTTCATGACTTGAAAGAAACAAAAAGTAGTGTCTACAGTGTTGGGTGTCCATATAATTTTTGTGTGGGAGAAGTTGGATCCTATTGATGTTACCTGAATTGATGTTTTGACTAAAGAATAAGATAATTAGAACCTCCTGATTTACTGACATTGTGAAACTGGTTTTTGGAAAAACACTGAAGAACCTTGCTGGTTCAGAAAGTTCTGCGTATTTCGTTTACTTTCTTAAATGGACTCTAATATTTATATGAAGTCAAACACACTGACCTTAATGTAGTGAAACACCTCTAAAGCTCTGACATAGTAGTTTAAAGCAAATGAATGATGTTCAGTATCAATGTTGCTTTCAGTTTCTAGTGGCAAAATAGCAGCTTATCTCAGGTTCTGGCTGTACTAGCAAGCAATAGAGCCAAGGGGATGAAATTTACAGACTGAAGAGATTGCACCGTGTTCTTGTACATGGGACTAGCTTTAATTGGGTCCCATGGACTGAATGGCAGTTGGAGGATATTAAGTACTTCCAAAACTTCCATGCAATGAACCGAGCTTGCTGCATGGGGATGATCAGGGAAATGCTTCAAAAGCAAGCAGCTGGCCAAATTCAAATGCGAGTTTAGAGCAGACCCTCAGGCATTGTGTGGCTTAGAAAGTTTGTATGGTCAGGGTTACAGTGATCTGTGTGATGCTTTCCAAATAAGAGAGACTTAGCATGCAGCTCTAATCTAATTGGAAGGCAATGTTAAACTTAACTGATGTCCTTCACGGGCAGACAAATGGCATTGTGCATTCTTGAGGATTTCACAAAATAATTTGTTCTGAAAATGTTAATTCTTGACAGAGTAACTTGTCCCACAGTTGCTTTGGCGAAATTTGGTTTTGTAGGAAGTTTTGGCTGACGCTCAAGGCCTTGTTATAAAATGCAACGGGGACAACATTTTCTTAGTACTTGAGCTGAATAACTAGAGCTTTTCAGCTTGACTCTTCAGCATAATCTGGCTCTATTTGAGGAGTTTAAAGAACAATCATTCAAATATTTCTTTGAAAAGGTTAAAAAACCCACATAAGCAGTAGTTTAGAAATGATTATCATGAGTCTTGGAGAAAATACCCAACTTCGTTTTAGAGAGTGTTATAAACATTTTGACATTAGTCACTAGAGAGCTTTGTGTGTTATTTTATTTTTTTCAAATAAGTGAATTTTAGGCAATTGTGTTTTCATCATTCTCATCCTAGTAAGTTCAGAGTTGGTAATAGCAGTCATAGGCTTTTGATTGCGGGGTAGGTGCTCCATTTTTACCAGCCTAAAAGCTTTGTCACACTCTTTCCTGACAGCTATTTTGTCTGAATGTTTTCAGAGAGAACGATGTAGTAGTATGGGTGTTATTACTTTTTATCCCTAGAGAATCCACGTGGGATACGATGTTATAAATGCCTTGGTAGGAGTTTGAACATTTATTAGTTGCTAGTGAATCCACTCCTGTGTCAAGTTTTTTCCTATAGTGCTTTTATGTGAAGGGTCTAAACGAAGTGAAGACTTGTTTGTCAATGGGTCATTGATAATCCTTTGTTTTCATAAAGGTCAAGCCAAACTGCAGCCTTATTGGGGTTTTGACTATGAAGGTAACAGATTAGTAGATAGAAATCAGTCTGTCATCTCTTGTCATCAGATGTGTTTATTCTCAGAAGGATTTCCCCTTCCAACATCACTGTTTTTTGTGTAGTTTGACTTCATAAAAGGAGTATAACTTGATCTGAAAGATCTCTTCAATGAGATGGCAAAGGTTTTAGTACAGTGTGGGTGCTGATCTGTCTGTGTGGCTCCTACTCAGTTCAGCCTACTGTTGTATTGACGCAATAGTTTGGTGTAATAGAAATACCTTAGAAATAATAGTATTTCCACACAGTTAGATTAAAGCTAAGATCATTATTTAAGCAGTATGCTTTTAAAAATCAGAGAAACTGTAGGCAAATATCCTCTGTCCTCCCCATTGTTTTTTAAAGACAAATGAAAAAAGCAATACTGCTTCTGTTCTGGGACCATCATCAGCCACAGCCAGACTATGTATATTCCCCTTAACTAGGAAGAGCGTGTGTGTGTGGTTACTGTTATTATTTTCACTGTAAAATTGTTACTTCAGAAAGGCATAGGACACTAATAAATGTAACAGAAGTGTCTTCCTGAATGTGCATTTTAATAAGGAGATCTTTTACTGTAGTCAGCAACACAAAATTTGTGTAGCTGGAAAAAAATATTTCTCCTGAAAGGTTAATGGCGATTTTAACTCCTGTGTCTTGCTGGTGATGCATGATTCTTTTCTTCCCTTGATACCAGCTCCTCACTTCTTTGAAAGTTACCTCTGAAAGGTATAAAAGCAAAGCTGTTTCAAGAGGCATAGATGGTTGGAAAACATCTATGGGGGTGGGGGGGGAAGGGGGAGAGGGGTAACGGAAGGTGTGGGCAGAAGCAAACCTGAGCAAGTTACCTCAAAGCTTACATTATTGATGGAAATGTTGATATGTCAAAAGAGCTTTGTGATGAAATGTATTCCAAAATAAATGAGAACAAACTAAATATAAATATAGCATAGCATGTATTATGTCAGTGTTGTCTTTTTTCTGTTTTACAGTTTCATACTGTCTTTTAAATGAAATGTATTTCTGTAGAGGGTGTCAATTAATACTTAGTTACACTTCTAACCTCAAAAAAACAAACCCAAACTGTTGAGTGTGACTGGAAGAGGGAAACAGAGTTGCTGGTTTTGTCACCTGGTGCCAGGTTTTGTATTTTTTTCATTCCGCTTGGTTCGAACAGGAAACTTTTAGTTTCTCCCTACCTGTATTTCCCCACCTGTATTTATGCAGCAGTAGGTTGGACCCAGTTAAGGACAACTAGCAGGGTGCTGTTGTACTGCTCCAGAGCAGCACAGCCTGAACCTCTAGAAGACCCTGCCGTGATCCATGTGGAACCCATGACAGATAGGCACATGTATATCTTTCTAAATTTACCTGTGATCTAGACAGCCTGTCTGTTGAACTATTAGGAGATAACTTTCTGCAACATGGTTGTTACTTCCAGGAGATTATTTGTTTTTGATGGAAATATGGACCCTGATTTGGTTTGCCTTCATGCCCTCCAGAGAATGCTTGTAATGATAATGGCAAATTTCTCAACTTGCTTACCTGTATGCCAGCATGGTAGTGAGTTTTGCTAAGCTGCGTCTCCTCAGGTGAACTTTCATGTGTTTTGCCACTTTGTTTATCATCTGGCAAAAACTAACAAAAAATCTATTTCTTATTTTCTGTTTTCCTCTTTCTAAGTATCAGGTCATCAAGGTGCAGTTGCATCATTCCTTCATTACAGTATAATTCACAATGCATTAATATAGCATGTATTTTTTTTCCTGAAACTTGAGGTGTTTAATATGTCTTTAACTTTTTGTCATTCAGGATGGTGATGAGTCATCTCCGATTTTAACAAGTTCTGAAATTGTTAAGATTCCAGATCCCCAGATGTCTATGGTAAGCAGTGCTCCAAGTAATGCAGTCTGTGTTAAGAGTATTTTTGTTGAAGTTTTCATAAATGGAGATGAAAGCTTGCCTATATTGTTATCTCCACTATTTTAAAACTCAAGTAGAAAGATGTATTTGACCAGTTGAGAAACATCAGTGGGTTTGTCTTTTTGTAGTTTGTTTTTTTTTCTGCTGCTGCTAGGTTAGAATACAAGAATTGATTTACTGCTTATGTTCATCTTCTGCTTTCCATACCTAATGTGCTTGCTTCTGAGGTGTAGGAAAGCAGAGAATGGGTCTTGTTGGCAAAAGAGTTCACAGGGTGGGAATATAAGGTAGGAGGGAGCTGGAGAAAAGAAATTTAGAGGAAGGTGCAGTAACTCTTGATCACTTCATCTGTTAAAATATTTTCTCCCTACACTCTCTTGTATGTTGTCTTTCATGTAGACAGTGCCTAAGTACAGTTCTAGAAAAGATTTCCATTATTGTGGATGCCAATTCAGTGGGACTGGTATTGGCAGCTTTGGGAACCTTAATGTAAGTGGGCTTCTACTGGCAACACTGTTTGAGCACTGTGTAATCTAACACTGCAACAGCAAGTCTGACAATGCTGAAAACTGCCTTGGCTGCTGAAATCTCATTGACACTGTGGCTCCTATTGTGGCTCCTACTGTTGCTAACATGGTATTAACAGTGGGAAAACTTTGAGAAGTTTTTCTTGCATACAAAGCTTCATACTGCAAACATCATCCTATAAATGTTTATAAAGTGGCTAGCACGTTTGAGTGCTGTCTAAATCACAGATGTGTTGACTGAAACGCTTGCATTTTGCAGCAGTTCACCAAATGGCAAGGTAGGATTTGTAAATCTTATGAAGTAAAAAGCAAAACAAAAGTTCAAAGTCCCCAACAACCCTCCACATATTATTGAAGGAGTTTCTTCTAAAACAACAAAATAATCCAGAAGATGCTGTGGTTTTAGATATGAATTTAAATTGTCATGCATTACTCAAGGTACTGGTGAGTCTTTGCTAGGTGGTTTTACTTCAGTAGTAATTCTCTCCAGAGTTTAAATATTTGTAAATACTGACTTACCCTCTGCATTTAGGAGAACTTAGTAGAAAGCAAACATCACAAGCTTGCTCGAAGCTTAAGAAGTGGACCTTCTGATCATGATCTGAAGCCTAATGCAGCTACACGAGATCAGCTTAATGTAAGTCAGTTGTAAGATAGCTAAATTCAATGTTGTTAGGTAGGTTGGTATTAATATATGGTGACAAATTAAGGAAAATACAGTTCATGGCAGTTTAAAGAAAGTCATTAACAAACAAATGTCATTAAGTGTGTCTTACAAGGGGTTGGTTAGATGGGTCCAACTCAGAAAGGAGCAGAAGGTACTTGCTCATTTTTTTGTGAACAGTTTTGGGATGTTAAGAATCCATATTGTGCATATACCATGTAGGTGTAAAAGTAACTGTGTATGTTTGCCTATGCTGCCAGTTCTATCAGCCACATAACCAAGGGGCATCACTGTGATAGCATGAGAACTTTGTGTTGTTGGAAAGCTTGTTTGTTGTCAGTGTTGTGTTTTGTTAGTGTAGTCTGTTAACTTGTGGATTTTGCTTGTTCGTGTTTTTAACCTCACTTTCTGACTGTATATCTAATAGATCATAGTGAGTTATCCACCGACAAAGCAGCTAACGTATGAGGAACAGGATCTAGTTTGGAAATTCAGATATTATCTTACTAATCAGGAGAAGGTAAGTGGAATGATTTGAGAGGACTTATTAATGCAAGACGTGCTTCATCTGGCACTCATTCTACAATGTTCGGTCCTTGCAGAGATACAGAGCTTTAGTGTCTTGGAAGCTAATCAAGATTCTTTTAACTCTTTATGTGATGTTACTGATTCAAAAATTGGTGACTAATTTTCCTTCTTAAATCATATGAACTGGCTGTTACTACAGCAGTCTTTCTACAAACACTGACTGTCAGCCTAAAATACCAATGTTGCAAATTTGTCTTCAGCAAAGAAATTAGTTACTAGAGGTGCTTCTTCATCCACTTTAGAGAAGGGTTAGCATTACCAGAATAAGTAGCACCACATCAAAAGCCTAAAGTAAATAACTAAATAATCCCCTAGCAGTAGGCATTTTTTTATGTAGTGGTAATTGTGGTAAAGCAATAACCATTGACTTTACATTTTACTTAGAGGATAACTCAGCTGCATTTTTTGGGGGGACATACCAGAACAATCCAGTACTGTATTGTCACTTACATAAGTAAGGTTCCCTAGGTCTGTGCTTAGGTAAATATAGTCTGAATCTAGTTCTAGCTTAACATGAAACATTAATTTCTTAAACCATTTGTTTAGCATGGGTTTTGACTGATGAATTGTCCAATCTCTTTCTGTTTAGGCCTTGACAAAATTCTTGAAATGTGTCAACTGGGACCTACCACAAGAGGCAAAGCAAGCACTGGAGCTGTTGGGCAAGTGGAAGCCCATGGATGTGGAAGACTCTCTAGAACTTCTGTCATCTCACTTCACCAACCCAACAGTTCGGCGATATGCTGTCGCCAGGCTTCAGCAGGCTGATGATGAGGTATTAACTGGTCTGTGGGTACATGTGACAGTCAGCTGGTCTCAGGATTTTTAGTCTCATTGAGTGCTTGAAATGTTTGCTACTTTTTAAGGCATTGACGTGAATAATAGTGATGGAAAAGTAGTAGCACTTCCTGATAACTTAGTGTGAGCACCCAGTTGTAGCTGGTTTTGCCAAAGTGAAACAACCATGTTCCTCCTCAGAAACCAGTGATAAATTTGGATGTTAACCTACACAGAAGTGCTCTGTACTTAAATAGTCTACTAAAAGATTTCCAACAAATCCACCTGGTAAATTGAAACAGCATATTGTCACACTTCTGTGAAAGATAGTGTGTAGAAAAGCATCTGTGGACATAAGGTGTTTCTAGTTATATACTCATGAGAATATGATGAGCTGTGATTTGTGAGCCCACTTAATAGATGCTGATCTGTTAAAATGTAACTATATATTTTATTTTCTTTTGACAGTGTATTACTATAACTCTTGAATCCTTGGCAATCCATAGTTAAAATAGGGAGCGTAAATGTATCAGATTTTTGCAAGCCTAATTCAATAGCCAAGGACATACTGCTTTGACTGTAAAAGTGTACCTTTTATGAAACATTTTATGAAACATTGGAAGGCAATTAAACGGATCAGGTTGAATAGTAGAGGGAAAAAATTAATTATAAACAGCAAGTGATCAACGTTCTACAATCTGAAACAGATCAGATAGTGGGTTTTTTGGGTCTCCCGCTACACAAGGGATCAAAAAAAAAACACAACAGAAAAACCCCGGATAGTACGTGGGAGGAGAGAATCTGAATTCCTGGTATGATGGTCTAGATTTTATGCTTGAATTTTCTTCTTGGGAGCCACAAACCGAAAGGCTTATTTTGTGGATGCTGGAAACAAGTAGGGCAGCATAACTAAAAGAACTTTAAAGTAGTAATTCCACTTAAATATTTACTTAATTAGCACTTAACTACCTTTGAGTAACAAAAAATCTGTAGTGTGAAAGGTATCTTTTGGGAGTCAAGCTTCATCGTACACCAAGATTTCTATTATATATTGGTTGCTAGGGAGACCCCAATTTCCATTTCTTTATAGGTCACAAAGTCGTGATGAAGTTTTTCTATAAATTAGCATTTCGAAAGCCTACGGAGTCCTAGTCAGCTTTGAACCCCTCAATTAACTTTCACTTTTTTTCCTCTGTGAGGATTTGCTGATGTACCTGCTACAGTTAGTCCAGGCATTGAAATATGAGAACTTTGATGACATAAAGAATGGACTGGAACCTAGCAAGAGGGACAGTCAAGGTTCAATGTCGGAAAGCATGACAACATCTGGAACTAATGGTGCAGAAATAGACAGGTAAGAAGCTTAGATTTCCAGCAGAAAAGCAGAAACATAATGTTGTAAGCCCTCAAATGCGTACTCCTTTTTAGGGACCATTACATATTCAGCATACTATTAAAAACCAAAAAAATTGTGTACAACCCCTGAGCTTTCATGGAGTGTATTTACTGACTACAGATAGCTTATGCAGCAGATACTCTTGGTCTTGAAGTGTGGCCTTTGGTCTTACGGCATGAAAGGAAGACATCTTCTGGAGATCAGGAAGAACACTGGGCATTTCTTCCTTCTGTCCTTGCAAAAGTTAAGATGTTTTCAATGAAGTTGTTGTATGAGGCTCTACGTCCCACTTTCACCAAAGAATATGAATCTAAAAGTCTGATCAGTCTGAAATGGGAAGAAATTTCTTTCTGCTCCTGCAAGAGAAGGTGTAGGGAGAGTCCTGTAAATGTAAAGGAGATGGGCGAGCACACTTTTTATTCTTAAAGGAATCCAGAAGAAAGGCTGAAATAACTAATTAATATAGTATTAAGGAAGGTGAAAGCAAACTTGGTTAACCAAAGTGTTCTGTGAATATTTAATACAAATTTGTAGGGTTTTTAGTCTTAAGCTTCAGTTGTGTCACTGGGATATACTTTTCATATTACAAATACACTGCTCTTTGATCTTGCTGCTAAGCTGTAGAGTGGGTGTCCTGGGATGTATGGTGTATTTTTAGGCTGCAATGACACTTAGACATTAGTAGAGCTGTTGAATTACTTCCTTTCAGGTAAATTTACTGTGATAATTTTGCCTTGCAAGCATTGGGTTTGTGTACTGTTATGTGTAATTGCATTCTAGAGATGAGTGTTTGCAGGTGTTGTGTATTAGCCATTTCATCTGAAGTACATATAAAAAAGTTATCCTGAAAATGTGGACTTGCTAAATTCGTATCTGTGTCTACTTATTTTTTTTTTTATGGAAGATGAAACAAAATGCTAAGTTAGGTGTAAGTGAATGTCCTTCACAGCCATAAACTGTGTAGCTATCCAGGCAAAAAGTTCTGCATTTTTAGGAACTGCACCTGTCAAAGATGCTGTTCATGCAGTTAGTTCTGAAACAGAGAAGCGATACGATCTTCACAAATACTTCTCATCCAGTTTTCTGATTTTATTATGCTGTGGAAGTGAAAATGTGTTGCTATTTCCATGCATGTCCCCTGCCCCCCAAGCAAGAACTTTGAATCATGCCAGTTACGTACTTTACTTTATGTAGTTCCCAGATCATGAGTCCTATTCCACCTGTTTCCTCACCACCCCTTACTTCTAAGACAAAGGAGCTTGCAGACAATGAAAACCTTGATGTAAGTCAAATGCTTTGCCTTGCGGTTTTGATACCTGAGGCTTTTTAGTCATGTAGTACTAGTTTTAGTTTTTGTTTGTGACTGTTTGAATCTTTCTACTGTATCTTGCTGAATACTTGAAGTGCTCAAGGAATGTAAGTGTAAACTAAATGCTAACAAAATAGCAGTAGCTCAACTGATTTTTTTTTTAACAGGCCAGGTATTTATGTATATGGTCACACTATCCAAAATTGGGGGTCTGGGCATTGAATATTACTATAAAATTACCGTCCTTTGAAGGAGAAAATTACTGTAAATGCTATCTTGTGCTGATTAGATACTGCAATTACATGTTTGAGGTGTTTTAAAGCAGATTTTTTTTTAATGGAAGACAGTTACCCAAATGTTACATCTTTGCAGTCTGTTCTTCCTATAGCTGTATTCTTTGGCATGGGTGTCATCTTTTTGCCCCTAAGTGAGATACTGTGATTTACATCTTTGAAAGATTGTCTCAATTTATACCATGAGTAGAAGAGTAACACAAATGGGACCAAAAGGAGGGAATGATACAAGGAAAAGACAGTTTGAGGGAATCAGATTTTAATCTGATGTGCAGTTAACTGGTCCGTGAACTAAGGTTCCATTACCCATTGCAAATCTTTGTTTTTTGTCTCAGTATTGCACAGAAATTAAGCCTCAAAACGAGCATATCAGTAAAGATACACAGATTTCTTGTTAATTGGAATATTAAACCTTGAAAAAGCAACTAAATAATGTGTATCCTTTACAGAATTGTTCTTTATGCTAAAATGTGGAACATCTTAATGAGTTTCAGATCTTCTGGGTGCAAAACAGGGTAGGAGATTCCTTTCAAAGTTGAATGTTACAGCAAGGGATAATTGCATGTGAGGAAAGTCTAATATATTGTAAATAGAAACTTTACATTAAAGACTTATTGGAGAGTATTGTGTACTTTTGACATGTTGGTAAATACATTACTGTAGTAGTGGACATATTTCTATTTGTATTGGAGTTGCTGGTTTTATTTGGAGTAATATTAAAAGTAATATGGTTTAAATATTAGATTGGATTGGATTCAACTTTTGAAAGGGAATGCATCTCTCAACTCACTGCAGATACATGTTTTTTTTTTCCTTAACCTTGTCTCTCTCCTAAGGACTCAGACTTCTTTATAACTTAATTTTGCTTTTCTTAAACCCCTTGCAGCAAGACCTTTGCACTTTCTTGATATCTCGAGCATGCAAAAATTCCACGTTGGCAAACTACTTATACTGGTATGTTAGAAACAATTTATTCATACTGTATCAATGTCTAATCGAAATCAAAGCTATAATGCCCAGAAGGATGCACAGCAAAATGTGATCTGTCTTGAGAATCTCGGTTCCTGTCAGGATGAAGTAGTAGACTTAAATCAGTGTATGTTTGAACAGAATAATTAGTAAAAGGAGGGTGAGGGTGCTGGCTTTTAAGTGTCACAAATGTGCCTTACTGTTAGACAATGGAAGGTGATTTGTAGGCTGTTAAGTACAATGTTAAAAAGAGGAAGAAAACCCTATACTTTGTAAGTTGTCATTCAATTCGTTTATGGTGGTGGGAAGGAGAAGTTCACCTTCTGCTCTGCTTTTGTGTTTACAGTTTTTGATGGTGTTGGGTAGAATATTAAAGTTACGCACTTTAGTATTAATCAAGAGTGTGCTTTATGAAGGTTCACAAGGCACTAAGTTTTTTTGTGCTAACCTTCTTTTTTAGATTCCATTTGTGGCTATTTTCTGAGAACTAACAAAATGTCATTGCAGATGTGCTTGCTTAAGGGGGAACTTTAGTTGTGAGTAGTTCGTTTAGATAGTGAGAGGTGAGATTACTCTGTTAAGGATCTTGTCTCACTTCAGTGATTTAAGAATTAAATCAGATGCCTAAACTAGTGATCTGCATGCCTTTTGAGTAACCATTTGCAGAAGAATTATCTCATATGAAGAAAGCTGAGATGAAAGCTGTACTCTGTGAAAGCGTGTGTATAGGTATATGCACATGCACAACACATACAACTATTTACTTGTATATACACACGTATTTTAAAATAGAGCTTAGATGCTTTATGTAGCTGAACTTAAGTCAAATGATTCTCATTTGTGTCCTTTAGATATATCTAATAATAAAAATACTAATACATGTTATGGTACGTTAATGTAATATGAATATTAATCACAGATAAGCTGTAAATTAGGAATGGAGTGTGATATGTGACGTAAACATGCCAAACTGTTCTTATAAAATTCTTATAAGAATCCTAGCCTACCCTGAGAGTGATTTCATTTGTAAATTTCAGTAGCTTGAGTTTAAAATGTGTAAGTGCATGACTTAACTACTGTTCCGTAGTGTACATACTTCTATTGCAGTTGCCAAAGGTAATGTTTTGCTTCAGAAAAAAATGCTATTTAAAGTATTAAAATAATTGCAAGCCTAATTGATGTAGGTAGAAGCCAAATGCTTGACTTCATTAAATATTTTTTATTTGAGTTAAATGCTAGTAGGTTAGCATATTTCTATCACATTGCTAGAAACTTTGCACTTACATTTCAGCAGCATCTCAGACACGCAGTCTACAGAAAGTTCAAAAATCCAGAACTCTGAAGTTTTTTTCTTACAACTAAAACAACAACAAAAAAAAAACCTCCAGCAAAATTGTGAACAAAAATCCAGTCAATTTAGTCTTTGTTTTCTTCCCAGACATCTCAATTTCTCAGTGACAAAATACAAATATTGCAGCTGCTCTTTGAGCTGATGTAGCTATAAATCCTCTTGGCTGCTGATCAATTGCTCGTTTCAACTATCCAGACACAGCATGCACCTAAAATAATCAGTGGAAAAAGTACAATAACCCTTGAAAATCAAAACTCCCTGCTCAGTCACCTGTCATTGTAAAGCTATTCCATCCCTATATTTTAGCAGTGGCTACAGAAGTCAGTGCTACTGCTTTTTTCTGTCTCTTTTTTGGACGTATGAGACATCCATAAAAGTACGGAGCATTACTCTTAGTCCTTGTTTCAGGATAGCTTTGAGAAACTGTCTAGGGCTTTTTAATAAATGAGGGTGAAAGTAGCGTGTTCCAATTCAGTGCTTCCTATTTTCCTTGAAGTTTTGATGCACGAATTTTGTAAATATGGGCTTATTTTTATACACATGCTACTGCAATCTGGTTTTGTCACTTTAGTGAGGGGTCAGTGTAGAACAATATGTTAGCAAAGTTCTAGAAGTAATCTCTAGTTATAGATTTAATTGGGACAATACTCAGAAAAAGTTACATATGCCTTATTTTAAGGTATATAGTATTGTGTATTTACATAGGACTAGTCAAATCTGATCAGCTGCAAATGACACCTCTAATCTTGTGCTGTAACAGTTCAGTTGCAAAGAGATTCTGCACAGGTGTGTAAGAAGGGGATAATTCTAGCTGTCAACATAAAGTCCAAGCATGTTTGTTGAATGTGTGGAGTCACTTTTGAATTCAAATGCAGTGTCTGAAAATTGACTGACTTGCTCATTGGTTCCTTTTTACTACTGGGATTACATGTTTTTACTGGGTAATACTGGGAGATATATTGGTCAGCAGAAGGAAGACCTTCTGTGCATAGCTACTTTCTGTTTGTCAGTGCTGTGTGTAGAAATAAGCACAAAAGCTTTCCAAGCAACTGCTTAACATAACAAATTAAGTTTTAAGTGTAACCGTTACAAAATGTACTATTTAGATCTTCTGCTCGAATCACAATTTTAGAAATGGAAACTTATTTTGGAACGTAGACGTTGCAGAGCTGCTACAGGAACAATACCTTCTCTTCCATCACTGCTAGTAGCAAAATAGGAACATGTAGAGTGAGATTCTGTGTATTTTTGTAGATATACTTGAATAGCAAATTTGCAGACACTACATTATTGAGAGGGTAGTAGCACAGTGGAATGCTCTCTACTTCCATGTTTACTGCTTCATTGGAGTGTTCAGCTAATTTGGACTTCTGACTTGTCCTGTTTGAGTGGTGTCATTTCACTGTAAGTGAAAGACTGCAAAAACTTTGATAGACTCTCCTGATTCAAGTGGGAATTTGACTATGCAATTTTCAAGAGTTTGCCGGTTGGTTGATATCTCAGTCAAAGATTGACGTTAGTCCCAGGCTGTAATACAGGGCTGCTGTATTTCACTCCAATTGTGTAGCACCAGACTACACTAAAACATGGGCTGGTTTTATGCTGCAGGTATGTAATAGTGGAGTGTGAGGACCAAGACACTCAGCAGAGGGACCCAAAGACTCACGAAATGTACTTAAATGTGATGAGAAGATTTAGTCAAGCTTTGCTGAAGGTAATGCCTCTATGTAATCAGTCTATTTTATTTCTGTTTTCTTTATTGGCAGCACTTGTCTTTGCAGTGCAAATGGAGATAAGACCTGCCTTTTAAATTCATAGTGTTGTTCTGTGTATCAGCAGCAGAGGGTGCTGGAGTAGCAGGGAATAAAAGCAAAAACAACAAAAACCCATTGTGAATTGCATTCTATAATTTATAGCAGATGTGCAGTCTTTCCTGACTTCAGTGTATCTCACGCTTCATGTTAATTCTCATTTTAGGGGTGTAACTTAAATCTGATTCTTAGGCTTCATGGGAGTATTCTGTGTGCTTATCCTTACTAACTTATTTTGGCTGTGTAAATAGGTTTGTCATGCATGACTTCACCACTGAAATTATTGAAGCAAATTGAAGTGCAGTAGTAGATCAGATAACTGATTGCTAGCTACAGTGATTCTGATTGTGTTTTACAGAAAATACATATTGAATTGACAGGAAATTGATCATTATTCACTTACCTCTTAAAAGCTCAGAGGTGTAAGAATAAAAGAATAATTTCTAGGTAAAATAATTACAGAACAAAGAACTAATTTTGTTTCTTTTAATTCATGCAGGGTGATAAGTCTGTCAGAGTTATGCGTTCATTGTTGGCAGCCCAGCAGACATTTGTAGATCGGCTGGTTCATGTAATGAAAGCAGTGCAGCGTGAAAGTGGGAATCGTAAGAAAAAGGTAACTAAGGGATTGGAAAACTTCTCTCTGGGTAGAATTTGACAATAGGAATGTTAGCTTTTCACTAAAAAAATCTTACCAGTGAAATTTAGAACAGATGGACATCTGTTCTGTAATAATTTTAGCGAACTTTAAACAAACTTTGGAGAGGTTTACATGGGTCAAAGTTCCAAAGTGTTCTGCAAGTTTGTAGATGAAAAACAGACGGGGCTCTTGAGGAAGAATCGTGGGATATTTTGGCAAAAGGAAGATATGAGAATAAATGAATAGTTGATGATATAACAGTGAACAAGTTGTGGGGGATGTGGGAAGGGAGCAGAGGTTACTGTGGTGTAAGAGTCATGCCATGATAAATAATGTAATTGGACTAGCGGCAAGGTTTCATTTGCTCCAAGAACACCAGAACTATTCTTTTACAAGGAGTGCCTTTAACAGAACTTTCTGTTGCATCTTGAGGAAAAGGATCTATGTCGTAGGTGCAGTTTAAGAAGCCTTGTCCTGGGTTAACATATTTTAAGTGGACTCGACAGACGGTTATGGGGAGGAAGCAGGAACCCCAAAGGGATTTCTATTCATACGTTATCTTTTCTGACACACGAGAGTATTTTTAAACAGGGATTTTTCAGTGTAGTAACTTTTGTCACCTTCTTTCTGTAAGTTTGTGGGATATATTTGTGCAGGAACTTAATGTCATTATTTTTATGAAGTGTTGTGAATGTTTATGTATCAGTAATAAAGGTGTAATCACTAGAAGAGGAGAAGGAGGGTTAATGTTCTTTTATAATAGCCAGGATATTTCTGTAAAAGTAAGAAACACATGGCTTTGATTTTTGGATTAAAATCTAGCTAGAAGCAATTAAGAAGTAGAAGTATTCCTAACACTAGTGGGCTCCCTTAGTGTCTCTCTTGTGTTTGCCTGTTATATTCAGTAGGGGAAGAGACTAGAGACATCTGTGTATTCGACCTTAATTATGTAGGGCACCAAGTGTAAAGTAGCCAAAAATTGACTGGTGTTGTGTTTCTGATAACTACAGATGTAGGAATGTAGACCAAGCCCTGATATCAGTTTTATTCAAGCTGTTGGCAATGTGATTTATCGGTGGTAGGGAATCTGCATGAGTTCTAGGATTTAAAGGGTCAGAACTAAGGACTTGAATCAAGTTTCTGAAACAGAACCAACATTTGATACTGATATAGAAAACACATCATCCTGCTACTTATGCAGGCAATCTAGAAATAAATTTTTGTAAGACTATTATATCTGGCACTTACAAAATTGCTTGACTGTACTCAGACGGAATATCTTCTTCTGTATTCAGATTACTGCAAATAGAGAATTACTATTTCACGGCATTTTAAGAGTGAAATCTTGATTCTGTGGAAGAGTAAAGAATTTAATAAATTGGATATTTATTAATATATCCTTTGTAAAAGGACTTTTTGACTGTTCATATATACCTGGTATGTATTATGCTTTTTGTTTTTTTTAAACAAGTTTTTGATTCTTTTTTTGTTTTAGAATGAGAGGCTTCAGGCTTTGTTAGCAGATAATGAAAAGATGAATTTAGCAGATATGGAACTTATCCCACTTCCTCTGGAACCTCAGGTGAAAATTAAAGGGATAATCCCTGAAAAAGCCACACTCTTCAAGGTAAGTGAGATCTTCTGAAGAGCTGAAATACAAAACTCTAAGCACTAAGCTTAAAAAACATCAGCTGAAAGATTTAAAGGGGCTGACATAATCGAGGCAAAATTTAACACTGCTGGTAAAGTGGTTAAACAACTCTATTTCCTTTGTGAAACTCCGTTTTCAAGTTAATATGCAAACTTCAAAACAGATTTTGTAAGATTGATACAGTTTATAAAGTTTATGAAGTCTCAAGTGTAACAGCATGCTTCTTAGTTCAGAATTTCTCTGAATGTTAATTAGACTGTGTTCAACAGGAATAGCACTCATTATCGAAATCATACAGATCAAGTCAGGTGCCCTGCATCTCAGCTAAATGCATGTGTCTGTTCCATTGCAAAATGAAACAGTTAAATTATAACTTTTTTTCCAGTCTCTAACATGATCATAGAATAGTTTGGGTTGGAAGGGGCCTTTAGATGTCATCTAGTTCAACCTCTCTGCTATTAGCAGGGACATCTTCAACCAGGTTAGGTTGCTCAGAGACCTGTACAGCCTGACCTTGAATGTTTCCAGGAACTGGGGCATCTCCCACCTCTCTGGGCAACCTGTGCCAGGGTTTCACCACCCTCACCATAAATAAAAGTCTTCATTATATCCAGTCTGTATATTTATTTTTTTTTTAATTTAAAACCCTTATCGTAGCCCTGCTGAAAAGTCCATCCTCATCTTTCTTGTAAGTGCTGTTTAAGTACTGGAGGGCCACAATAAGGTCTCCCCGCAGCCTTCTCTTCTCCAGGCTGAACAGCCCCAACTCTCTCAGCCCTTCCTTACAGAAGAGGTGCTCCATCCCTCTGATCAGTTTTGTGTCCCTCCTCTGGCCCCACTCCAACAGGTCTGTGTCTTTTCTTTGCTGAGGGCTCCAGAGCTGGACACAGCACACCAGGCAAGCTCTCACCTGAACGGAGTACAGGGGCAGAATCCCCTCCCTCAACCTGCTGGCCACGCTTCTCTTGATGCAGCCTAGGATACGGTTGGCTTTCTGGGCTGCAAGTACATGTTGCTGGGTCATGTTGAGCTTTTCATCCACCAGTAAGGTCCTTCTGAGCAAGGCTGCTCTCTATCCCTTCGTCCCCCAGCCTGTATTGATAGTGGGTGTTTCCATGACCCATGTGCAGGACCCTGCAGTGGGCCTTGTTGAACTTCATGAGGTTCACATGGGCCTACTTCTCAAGCTTTTCCCAGGCCCTCTGGGTGGCATCCCATTCGTCCAGCCTGTCAACTACACCACTCAGGTTGTTGTTATCTGCAAGCTTGCTGAGGGTACACTTGATCCTGCTGTCTAGGTCATTAGACATAGGTATTAGAGTACTAGTCCCAGTACAGACCCCTGAGGGACACCACTTGTCCCCAGTCTCCATCTGGACATCTAGCCATTAACCACTACCCTCTGCATGTGACCATCCAACTAATTCCTCATCCACTGAACAGTCTACCCATCAAATCTATATCTCTCCAGTTTAGAGAGAAGAATGTTCTGAGGGACTGTGTCACAGGCCTGATCTTCCTAGGCACAGAGGTGAGGCTGACAGATCGGTAGTTCCCAGGGTCCTCCTTTCTACCCTTTTAAAAATGGGCACAATGTTTTCCTTCTTCCAGTTCCCAGGGATTTCATCTGACTGCTGTGACTTTTCAAATATCATGGAGAGTGGCTTGGCAACTCCATCAGCCAATTCCTTGAGGACTCTGGGATGCATCTCGTCAGGTCCCGTGTACTTACGTATGTTCATGTTCCTCAAGTGGTCAAGAAGCTGATCTTCACTTACAGTAGGAGACACTTTGCTCCTCCTGCCCCCATCTTGCAGTCCATCCACGAGAGGTGTGAGAAGAGAGATTGCCAGTGATGAGTGAGACAAAAAAGTTGAGTACCTCAGTCTTCTTGTCTGTTGTTACCAGTTTGCCAGTCTTGGGAGGGCATGAGTCGTGCTCATCTGGGAGGGTAGTTTCTTTGACCTCCCTTCTCTGGCTGACATACCTGTAGAAGCCTTTCTTATTATTCTTTGCATCCTTTGTGGAGTTCAGCTCCAGGTGGTCCATTTCATTCTCTTTCAGTGGACTGACAGGTAAATTCTGTGTCCTTAAGGTTATTCCTTAAACGAAACTGTAGCAGTTGGCTGTGATCATGTGGCTGTCCCTCAACCTAGTTACTAAACAGGCCATAAGCTGTTGAAAGGGCTGGGGTTATTCTGCTTCCTACACTACTTGGAATGTAAGTTATTGCTGGTGTCCAGTGATGTAGGACCTCTTTATAAATTTACTTTCATTTCATACAGGTGACTGCGATCTAATTTTAAGATGACCAAAATGTGCTTTACCAGTCAGGTCTATGTCCAGGAGGCTTTCTCTGCTAGTTAAAAACCCTTCAAGCTGGTGTGTCAACCAGTCTTAATCCATCATCTCTACTAGGTCATAAATTTATTATGCCAAGTAGTTTCAAACTTTGACGGGCTGCTTGCTGACTGTGATACAACTTGTGCTTACTTAAAATCAGAGATGAATTTTTTTTCCATAGTTTTCTACCATATCATCCCTTGGTTCCCTAGCTTTGGCTTCCTTCTTTATATACCATTTAGTATTTTTGAAGAGTATGCTTCTACTCCATGCTCTTGCACCTCAGGTTGGAGGCAACATTGGAAGATCTTGTCATGAAAACAAGCTTTTGCAAACCTGAGTCAACTTTTAGCATGAATACGATTTCAGGTTGGGGGAAGTATATTGACAAAAAGACTGATGGAACAGCAGCTAAGTGTTTCTTATCAAGAATAATAGCTTAACTTGATCAGGACAAACTTAAGTCAGATAGTCTTCTAAGTGCTGGTCTTCTGTAGCAATGCCAAAAGTTTAGTACTAAAAATACAAGATATGACTTCTTCCAAAATCAGAGATGGCTTTGATTCTTGTGGTTCTGAAAGGTTACAGATTTCCATTTAATCTCTCATTCTGTACTATGGAATAAAAACCCAACAAACCCAAAGAGGGAAGAATGACTAAATTTTGATACTCTTGGACATCACATGGCAGCTTTTGTAGGACCAGCTAAATAATAATTTTTCCTTTATTTTTGGAATTTAATAATTTTGAAACATTCATTGCATTTGAAAAATCTAATGTAGCTGCTCAAATGTTAAACTCTGTATACTCGATATTTTTGTTTTGGTTTTGAGGGAAGTGGCTTGATCATTTGCAATAGATAGTCATTCCTGTGGGTAATTGATCCCCTTCAACCCTTTTTATGCAGAGAGAAATTGAAAACAATTAAACTGGCTTTCTCAAATAACAATGTAAAAGGGCATTTTTGCATTTACTAAATAGATTAAGGAAGCAATTAATGGTTTAATAAGTCTTGCCCCTAGCATTTCTTTGATATTTATCCTATAATTGTGTCTCTTTTTGATCTGGTCATTTTAAATCTATTTTGGTGTGACCTTTTGCGTAGTGCTTCTATGTTGATTGGAATTACACGCATACAAACAAAATTTGAATCCTTCTGTCCTTTCCTCTTCAGCTGCTGACGAGGGGGGCGTGGGTGGGGGAAATGTATCCTTCACACTCCTTGCTAAAAAAAGAAGGAAAACCTTAAAGTATTTCTTAAAAATCATGCCTAGATGACACTTTTGGTAACTGGAAGTAGTATGTTCTAACTGTTGAATCTTAGACAGTCAGTAACTGCTTTTAGGAGCTTTAGGATTGCTGCTTTTCTACCAAACTTGAGGAACGTGAGTTCTGGTGCTCACTGCCACACTGTTGGTATTCAAATAGGGCTATTCTAAACCTTTTTGTAGCTGAATTTGATACTTGAATTCTGTGACCTGATACTTGCTTCTGATTTACAATGCAGTGAACAAGGGTTTATGTGTTAGAGCTCCACTGTAGCAACATGTTAATATGGACATTTCTGTGAACCAGCTTAGTAGAATCAGTTACCTTTTCCAGAGTGCCTTAATGCCTGCTCAGCTATTCTTCAAGACAGAAGATGGAGGCAAATACCCTGTAATTTTTAAGCATGGTGATGATTTACGTCAAGATCAACTTATTCTTCAGATTATTTCACTGATGGATAAGGTGAGAATTACTGATCTGCACCCTTGTCCTCCTATGTTCTTCATTTATCCTAGTTGAGAGCAAGACTGCTGAAAACTGTTAATGCAGCTTATGTTGCTAATATATTCCAGGGTTCTCAGCTCTTACATGGCTTCTTTCTTTACTGTATGGACAGGCAGTGAGCCTGTACATACTTAAAAATCAATGAATAAATAAATTGGCAAACTGGCTTTCAGTCATTACTAATTTCATTGAAGAACAGTGGAGATCAATGTCCAATACACATTCCTTTTAGGAATACAAACTGCCTTTCTGTTGCATTCATTGTGTGTTTTGGTGTGTTTTGTGGTTTTTTTTTCCAGCTGTTAAGAAAAGAGAATCTGGATTTGAAGCTGACACCCTATAAAGTGCTGGCAACTAGTACGAAACATGGTATGAGTACTATCTTAAAAATATGGTATTGGGAAGACTATTCTCCTTCTCTTCATTGACTGTTGTAACACGCTTTTCATGTGAGATGTTTTGCTTAGTACAACATTTGAAAAAGGATCTCTAATGTTAAGAAAATGTTGTTGCAATATAAGATGTGGAAGGAAACGACTGACTGCAGTATTCCATGGGTGACTCAGATATCTTTGTAAAAGAAGCCTGGTCTGGATTTCAGAGTATGTGATAAGCAGTAGTGTTAGCTTTGCTGCTAGCTTACTGTGTGATCTCGGACAAAGAACTTTTAACACTCCTGTTTATAGTTCTTTGCATGCAATGGAGGGGGGGAAAAAAAACAAGACAAAATCAAACTTGGCTATGCTTTTAGATATATTGTGGATAAATATTTAGAAAGCTACTGATTTATCTTTCTCTTCTGAAAACTTGGAATAACAGACCTTCTGCAAGCTAATTTGTTGTTAATGACAAGTTGGTTTACAAATACTGAAGGCAGAAAGTTGGGACAAAACATGGTTTTTTATGCCAATGAGAAGCAGTTGAATGGAAGTATATATTAATGATGTCTTTTGATGAACGTGTTACGGAGTGGCATGAAATTTCTATGCATTGGAGATTTTTATGGGTGGTTTTCTGTTGCAGGCTTCATGCAGTTTATTCAGTCAGTACCAGTTGCAGAGGTTCTTGCTACTGAGGAAAGTATACAGGTATGTGATGGGGGATTTTTAAGTCATCTTGTGATCAAACAATATGAATTGCAGACTTAGATCTCATGCAAAAGTCTTTAGTGTCTCAGCTGATTTCTGTATCTGTTAGAAGACAAACTACAGCTTAAAGCATAAGGGTATTTACAGCAAAAGTTTTACTTTAAAAATATGTATGTAAATCACCACATGAGTATCTCATAGCCTAAAAGTAATATCACTTAAGTAATTAAAGTGTATTTTAGTTGTGATACTGAAATTCTGGCTTTGCTGTATTGATGGATGGTAGGTGCATGACACTGTTCTGTACTGTTTTGTTTTAAAGTGTTTATGGTATTCAGTTAGTGCTTTTGGCTTGATACCTTGTCAAAATATGTTTTAATGATTTCTCTTTTTTTTTGTGGAACAACTAAATAGTTTGTCCATATGATTTCTGAAGTCTGTTTCCCTGCTGTAGTGGATGTATAGCTACTGTATGATTTCCTTTACTTGTTTATTTTTACCTTTTTTTGCAAACTTTCTGTAACTGACATGGAATTGAGCAGGGACACAAAATTCATGCTAGTTTCATGGACGGCACACAAGTGAAGTAGCAGAGCTCAACTGGTTGAGATAAATATAGTTAGATAATAATATACCAAACTACTGTATGAGGTGTACAGCTAATAAGTTTTATAATGATAACACAGCATGTTTGTGTTGGATTCACTGTGTCACTACTTTTTTTTCCCTTTTTTTTGTAATTAATACTGAAGTTTGCATTTGTTCATGGCTGAGTGATGGGGAACCAAAGCAAAATAACTCCTAGCTACTAGTAATTACATATGTTAAAAATAGGGAAGTTAAAACATGCTTATCATTTGTCATTATTTTCTTAAGAAGTATATCAAATGCTTATCACTTATAAAAAAATGCTTGTCATTAATCCATGAACAGCGTAAAGTTGCAAAAGTTTTTTAAGCTTCCTGTTCCGTAAATATTGTGATAAGCTACATATACACATTCGATAATCATACAGTTTAGAAAGTGTTTGCTTGGCAATCCTCTGTAGTCTTGGAAAGGTACTATTCATATTCTAGTCCATTATATGTTTTTATAGTATATTTAGAAATGCTTATGAAAATGTGATTTTGCAATTACTGATGATATCATATTCCAGTCTAAAGTAGGTGCCCCACTGTTTTAGTTGCTGTGCAGACATAAGGAGCAATTCTTCCTGTGAAGCATTGCTAATCTAAGTGGACAAGAAGCCAAAAGAGTGTAGTCTAGTTACTTCACAGGTCAATGGCGAAATACCTTATAGACTCCACACTTCCTATGTTAAAGCATGATAAAATAGTTGGGCGTTGTAGGCCAAGGAAATAAAAACAAAATGAACATTTTTAGGTGTTGTGAAAGTTTGGTTTATTCTTTTTTAAATATGTATTTTGGGTGTCACAGTCTTTATTAATAAAGGTGGGCACTGTATATAAGTATGAAAAAATTTCACTTATGAAAATATTTAAAGCAAGTGATCTGATACTGGCTGGTGATGCAGATCTGCAGCAAAGAAAAGATGTTTTGATATTTGAGTGTTACTTACCTTCTATCGACAATCTTGAAATTACAATTTATGTTTTGGAGGTCTTTGTTCCACACTCTACAGTTTAGCATTTGGATGATCTGAAGTCTGTTTGTGGTTTTTTGTTTGTTTGTGTTTTGGTTTTGTTGTTGTTTTAGTTTTGTATTTTTTTACATATACAACACATAAAATTTTGGGGGGCTGAAAGTAGATCTCCCTAGTACCTGGTTACCCATTTAAAAATTTCCTTCCACATTTTGCTTAAGGATTTCATTTAACAGAATCTTTGTACTCTGACAGCTTTTTTAACATATCTCGGAAGGGCTTGTTCAGCTGTAAGCAAAGATAATTAAAGGTATCTCCAGGCCTTAAAACTCTGATAGACGTTACAGCAGGACTGCTTTTCAAGCAAAATTTTCTTAAATAGCCTGCAGGTACCTTCCTTCAGTACCTCCTTCTCTTCTTGAAGATTCTTTTCATTTTTTTCAGTATTATTTTGTCACTGATGTGTCAACCAGATGCCTACAAAGCTTCTTTTACACTGCTTGCTTAGCTTTGTGTTTGCTTACGGAAAGAAGGTTGTGCTTAGGCTTGGATTTAATATACTTTTTGTTTGTCTCAATCAAGAAAAAGCCTAGTTTTCTTCTGAGTGGTGGGAAGGACTGTTTTGGCCCTGTCCGTGTTTCACAGGAAATGCAAAGTTTCTGTTTGATGACTTAGATTTTTTCCATTGAAACTCAGTATTGGTTGGTTGTAGTGAGGAGTCTGAAGACCTGTAATGATGACAAACCTTGTAAGAATGTGTATATCCCAAATATAGTTACTAATCTGGATTGTTGGTCCTGTTTTGGTTTTTGTTGGTGTGGCCTAAACAGTTTCCTGTGGAAGTATTTTGCATTCATAGTTATTAACTAGTAACTTTTCAGTGCACTGTTAATTTTCTGAAGCTATTAAGAAAGAAAACTACTTTTTGGTTTAACTTCAGGTCTGTTTCTGTTGAGTATAAGAATGTGGTTTAGACAGAATATAAATAAAGCCATATAAAAGTAAATTAGATTTTACTAGGCTTTTGGGAAGTGGTTGTTATTTTAACAGATTGTGAGAACAGCCATTTGTGGTCTTGATTTAAATCTTTTTTCCTACCAGTTTTAAAAGTTCTATTTCAGATCATGTGGAATAACTAAATGTGGTGATGACTTTCCCCCCAGAACTTCTTCAGAAAACATGCACCTAGTGAGACTGGCCCTCATGGAATAAGTGCAGAGGTAATGGACACATATATTAAGAGCTGTGGTAAGTAACACTTCTACAACTGATAACTTCGTATCTGAGGTATAAAGGATGGAGTAGATGAGGTATTAAGGCATATCAGTTTAGATGACTGCAGGTAGGGAACTATGTGTGTACTTGATGTCAGAATCCCTGTGAATAAGATAATTTTGAGCCTGGTGTGTCATATACAATTCCTCTCCTCATCCCCCTTTGTTCTCTTTAAAGGGGATTAGAAGTTAAATACTGTTTGCTTTCTAGAAATAATTTTACGTCTGCCCCCACCGCATCGTGAGTCGGGATATGTAGAATTCAGGGACATGCAAAGCATTTATACAATAATAAATCAACTTTATTCGAGGTAGAAAATTTTGTTTTTTAGAACATTGGGTGCTTTGGGGATGAAATTACATTTGACTTCTTATTCCATTTGGATGACAAGAAAAAGTGGTAATGTAGTTCTTGTTTGGTAAACTGATGGCAGTGTTAAAATGGCACATTTGCTGTCCATTAAATTAGAAGCAACTTCATTGTACGAAGAAATGTAATTCAGTTGTTGCTCCACAGTATCTTCTCCTTTCCACTTCTCTTTCTGATGATGCAGTCTTTAGAACTGCTTCAAACTCTTCTGGTTAGTGGATGAAAGAAAGAATTAAACCAGTTTGTGTTAGTTCCAATTTATTTGTCACTGTCTGGCTTACTGCTTAGCTTGTGAATACAGCTGACATATGTTTAGATTCATATCAATGTCTAATGCTTGTTTACAATTTTTTGTCTTAAAATATCTGAAGTTCAAGATGTGTGTATTCATTTTGCTCAAGAGACTTCCTCTTTCTTTGAAGTATCTTAATCTCAGTATTGAATGAATTTAGGCTTTTAGTGTTAGGATGTGATTGTGTAGTGAGAAACGATAATCTAAGAAGTACCAAATAAACTTCAGAGTTTTAATTTGTTACCTCAAATGTTCTTCATACTACTAGTAATCTTGATTATTCTTCACTAGCACCACCACTGCCCCCTATGGTATGTTTATGATTTATGAACAAGAACTAAGTTTGTCATATGCTGTTGTTAATTGTGTGGAACTTGTTGCTATCCAGGAAAGGTACTTATATTTGTATTTACAATTTACTTTTTACAGCTGGTTATTGTGTAATTACTTACATCCTTGGAGTTGGAGATAGACATCTGGATAATCTTTTGCTAACAAAAACAGGTAATTCTTCTTAGCAATGCAATTTTATAACAGCAGTTGTTTAAATTCTAACGTGTTGGTATTGTTTTGCTCCATTTTCCTTTAGAGTATAACTCAGAGTATTATAGACTAGAATATATTTGTAAATGTAAATTTATATTGTCTCATCTAAGGTAATATTTGATCCAGTGAACCAAAGTTTAGGTTTAAACTCCTAGTAGTGTCAAGTGGCAGGTAAAGAAGAAAACAAGTAGATTATTTGCTCTCTAATCACATTAGCAGGCAAGATACAATGACTATCTGATACATAGTTTTGATGTCAGTTTAAGAGCCATTTCTACAACCTGTGGTAATGGAAGTCTAAATTTACCTGAACGTGGACAATGTTATAAACACAGAGGTTTTTATGTTTTTCAGTTGGTTTACTTTACAGTCCTGTGTTCTATCGTCTTCTCTTTTACACTGAAAGATGGACCTGTAAGTTGTTTTATTAAACAGATGAATTTTCTTGAGTGATACTACCTTTTCTGAAAGTGGTATAGACGTAGTACATAGTAAAATTTGACTGTCTTTACCTAAGCCCAAGAAACATTCCGCTGTTATCTTAAACTTGGCTAAAATGATAATTACTTTTTTCAGAACTCTTGGTCCAAAGCTGAAAAAAAGGATGCATTAAAAAAATACTTGTAAAGTAGCTCCAACTCCAAGTATCCTAACTGTTTATTATCAAATCATTTCATTTTTTTATTAAATTGTTACATTCCTGTTTAGTAGCTTTTTTAACATGCTATCAGAAAGCAAATTCAAGATCTACTAATTGAATGACAGTTGTATTTTAATAGTTGTCTAATAATTCTGCGTATTTTAATGTATGCTATTCCAATTACAGTAGATATTTAGGAGAATATTGTCAGTAGTCATACGGAATTAGGTGTAATGTTGATGACTTCACCGAGATGTCCATGCGAATTCTTGTCTTAGAGTTGACTTTCTTTTAAACAACATGGTTCTGTGAGCTTTCTAGGTCTGTATATTCTTCTAAGAAATTTACACGATCTGTCCCAGAAATGGGAATGTCATGTAAGACCTGCAAGAGCAGGATTCACTGCAGTGTTTTCTGTTCCCTGTGAATCTTACATTCTTAATGAAACCAAACTACCGCAGAGCAAAAATCCACAGTGTTTCATCATTAGCTTGACTGAGCTACCTGGACCATTCAGTGCCAGTTCAGATTATGTATACATACATATTTTTTAAGCCTTCCCTATAAACAAAGAATGATGTAGATTCTTTAGTGTCCTACTCATTACAAACTGGCAGCCGGAGGAGAGAAAGTAGCAGAAGGTACTGTTTAATTCAATATACCCTTTAGTTTGCAGCAAAAACTGTGTATCTTAAAAGTTCAAAATAGGGAATAGGCATTTTGATTCTCCCTAACTTCACTTTTTTAATGTTATTTTCTATTGTCTTACATATGGATTAATAACAGACCAGGTAGAGTCAATAATTCTGGTGATTCTAAATAAGTAGAAGATCTCTCTACTAAAGGAAATAAAAGGCTTGAAAATTCAGCTGCTCCAACTATTACATTCAGTGCCTTGGGGTGGAGGGAAATTCAGATGTTTTAGTTGAAAAATGAGTTCGTGAGTAGCTACACGAATTTCGCAGAGTTTTGACCAACAAAACCTTTTCTTGTAGGGAAAGAAGTTTTTGAAGTTACGTTTTTGCTTTTTTTTTTTTTTTTTGTTTGGCATTTTGCTTGCTAAGTTTTGAACTGCAGCTTTGCTGTAGGAGTTCTGATGCCTTGAATATGTCTGTTACATAGTGATGGCGAATTAGGAGCTGTGGTTAAGTGCTTGTAGTAAAGTGAAATATTTATTGAATGAGAAACTTATAAATTAAAATATTATTTGGAGAAAGAGACACATGCATGTGGAAGGTTTGTTAGTTTACAGGTAAGGCTGAAGCATGTATTACTTTGTATCAGTATACTTTGTATGAAAGAGCTGAAAATTAACCTTTGGCCCTTGGTTAGAGTAAAAGGTCTTGCACAGGGGGGAGCAACTAGAGCAAGTGTATTTTTCCGTATCTGCTTGGAAATGTACAAATGGGCATTTAAACTGTTGTGAGGGGTCTGTCATTTGTCTAAGGTGATGGCTATAAATATTTGCATAGCAGGCACTGCTTGCATGCTCAGAGTAGTAACACTTTAGTGTTCTGATTTGGGGTAAAGTGCATCTTGCCTGCCTGTATTAAAAAGTAACAGCACAATAGCAGTTTGGCTTAGTGGAAGAATTTAAGCAGCACAGCAGAGGGCAGTGTGCATCCATGGTACATTCAGAGTCTGAAATTGTTTTCATCTGCTGCCTGTCCTCTGTCACATACTGAAAGGTTTTTTGAGCTATCAAGAGAAATTCTTATGTTCCGAATACAACAAAGGCTTGCTATGAAGGCTTGTTTCTTGCTACTGAGAATCCCTTAGGCCTAAGTTGGAAAAAGCTAACTTCATTCTTCTGCTGAAGAATGGAAGCTATAAATACCTTTCTTAAAAATTATGAGGCAGTAAATGTGTCCTTACTTGATGATACTTATTTAAGGAGTTGAAGCTTTCCAAGAGGGTAAAGAATGCTGAGTACCAGCTGTGGGTTCCCGTACTTCCTATATGGCAATATATGTCTTTACCTTTTTCAGCTCTGCCTTTTAGTTTGGATGTAGCCACATCTGTGTTGGACACATTCTAGTAGAATTGTCGCGTCATCTCCTAACATACAGATGTCTATGCTTATGATAGATAGGGTATAATTTACATATTATGCAGTAGGTACTGAAGTTCATAAAACCAAATTGTTTTTCACTCAGTGTTAGAAACCTGCTGGGTTTTTTTTGCGCTGTAGGATGAGAATGTCTGTTACTGGGTGAAATAATTTCTGCTGTCTTTCATGAGTGTTTTATGCCTTTAATTCTAGAAGTAAGATGGCTTTTTTAAGTAGTCCTAGACATGAAATCTGTATTTTCAGATTTTTAAATGCTGTACCATTATACTTCAAGAGAAGCTGTAGAAGTTTGTTTGGAAAGAGATGTAGGGAAACTTCAGTCAAAACATTCTTATTTATTAGCAGTGTTAAAAATTACAAGAATACTTGCATTGTTTTTACAAATGTGCCTGAGCTTGTAACCTGAAGGCCACGTAGTCAGTATTGTGATACAGGAATATTTATTTTCTCTGAGAACTTTCAACTTCCTACTTCTCCTGGAGATTGACTATGTTATCTATTGCTGTATGTTTTAATTTTTTGTTTCCAGGTCTAGAACAGCAGATGCTACTGTGACTTGTAAATAATAAGACACTCTTTTGCAGTGGAATACTCAACTTTAATGTCAGTGTCTGGTTGTAGGATTGCAGACTGATTTACATATTAATGCCAGTGTCTGACTTAGCAGCGAATGTGTGCTTTGTTGCCTTGGAAGGAAGAGCTGGGTGGTTGTGAAGCTGGATTGTGATAAGAGATGTAGCATGTTCAGTTAACTTTCATGTTGTATGTACTGTGCTAGTGTGTTTCAGTTGTGACATGCCTTCCCTTGAAAATACTTTCTTCTGGGTTTGTTCCACTCTCTGTTTTTGATGGTAGAGTTGGGATCTAGCTACTGATGTAACATCCAGCCGTGGATGTTACATGTTTGCTAAGCCTTTTAAAGTCTTAAAACAGTACAGTCATCATTAGACCTTAGACAGCATTTCAGCTATGATAGACAAGTGATGTCTTTCTGTCCCATTTGAGATACCTTAATAACTTCAATTTGTTTTATCAACAGACAAAGATTTCACAAAGGTGCTGTCATATTTGCAGGCTATGTGTAGATATTTCGGCATATTCTAAGACATTCAAATGGTGTTCTTGGGTAGTATGGCCTGTGTGTGTCTCACCAACTAAACTCTTGCCCTAGTGACTGACCAGCTTAATCTTTCAATAACCGTTGGGGACCTACATGTAAGCTCAAGTTCCCATTATAGGTTCCCCAAATACAGGCACTTTGGTCTGAACTCCACACCTGAAATTGCTCTGTAGCAGTAGGGCAACTTGCTGTGTGGGTAAAATTGGGTTGTTAATATCTAAGGGCAGGTGAAAGACTTGAGAAATTGAAAACCACATTTTCTTTTAGCATCACGTATAGGTAAGTGGAAAGAGCTGGACTGTCTTATTTAATGCTGAGAGGTCAGGCTGTCTTCAGTGTGAACACACCAGTTGACATCCAAGTTGTTCTTCAGTCTCAGTTAGGAAGGGTTGCCAGGTAAGACAGCAAAGATCCGAACAGTCTCATGTACAAGACGACACCCTGTGTTTGTACTTCCAGTGCTTTTCAGTTAAAACCGTCTATCCCAAAGCAAGTTTGAAGATGACAAAAGCTGAAAACCTATAGGATACAAGCCCTCCTTCTGTATCAGTGCTCATATAAATACATTGATAAATATATTTATTAATGTTGCAAACTACTACAGTGTATAAAATACAGTGGAATTTTTACATGTTTTTGGATATCATTGGTCCTGGTAGAGGAACATCCTTTTCTAAAAACAATAACAAAACTAACACATACTGCTATCCTTTAGATTTCTCTTTGCAACTCCCGTTTCTGTGATGCCTACCAAAGAGAATATAAACTTATAGCTGTTGGTCTGGTAAAACATTTTTTCTTTGAGGTGTCTTGAACATTATTTCTCATTTAACAATATGTATCTGACATCTTTTGCACTATGCCTGCATGGAGTGTATTTTGAGAATGAATTGCTTGAGTTGTGAGGGGTGAAAATTGCAATGCTTAGCACAGCCTGGTGCCTTATCAGTTATATGGATGACAGTGATAAACTTTGCCTCCAGCTGTTGTTGCATACTGGATTTAAAGTCTGTATCCTGAATAAGTCCTTAAAAATTCATACCACTTTCTTCCATTTTTATGTAGTCTTACAAAAGTCATAATGTGTATCTGATGAAAATGATGACATTAAATTAGGCATTCCGGTTGTTTGTATTGTGACAGTGCTCTGTTTACAAAGGAGAAATTTTGACGGTAGTGTCAGAATTTGCTGGGAATGCAAGGAGACAGAATCACAGAATCACAGAATGGTAGGGGTTGGAAGGGACCTCTGTGGGTCATCTAGGCCAACCTCCCTGCCAAAGCAGGGTCTCCTGCAGCAGACTGCACAGGACCTTCTCCAGGCGGGTCTTGAATATCTCCAGAGAAGGAGACTCCACAACCTCCCTGGGCAGCCTGTTCCAGACCACCCCATCCGTCTGCTTATTTTCATCACGGGGATTTTTGTCCTATTGTTTCACATTTAAAACAAGAATTCAGTTAAAATAGAAAAAGTACAATTTAGTCACTATAGGAGCCATGCTGAAGTAGTAGTGGCAGTTTCAGTTTACAGAAAATGTATTGAAATTCAGAGCTTGGGGTTTTTGTGTATAGGTTGGGGGTTTTCTGGCCCTCTTCCCAGAAGTGGGAACAGTTAAGTTTGGAGTAATTTATAAGTCTCTTGTTATAAGACAATTGCCGTCAGACTTACTGTATTTTAGTAATTGTATCTGGTTTGCTTTGCCTTCCACGTTTTGTTTAAGGGTTTCAGAGTTTTGTGTGGGTTTCCAGTGTTTTTTTTCTAACAGTTCTCTGGTGAAATAAAACAATTTCTTTGCTGCTGTATGGGAACTTTCTCCTATACCAAAATCTAGGCATTAGCGGTAAAAGCGATGGACAAATCGGCCTCTCTGGCTTCAGTTGGATGTTATTGGCTATTGCAAGCACCAGATATCAATTTTTAGCCTCCACCAGTCCATACTTCACTTAATCAAAGATCACTTCAGTCTTAAGGCTGAAAAGAACTCAGATGGACTTTCAGTCAGGGCATGAGGGATTTGATAGGGAAATTTTCCATGCTTGCTGTTTCCTTGGAACTCTGCAAGGGCCTGTCCTGTTCCACGTATTAGAAAGCCAGGCGTTCAGTAGAAAAATGTGGTCAGCCTCATAAAATTAAAAAATAAAAAGCTTGAAAGTACACAATAGTATCAGCTTTTCCATTTTGAACAAGCTGATTTTCTGTGTGTGCACCTCATTATTGCATAATCCTGGAAACGCCTCATCTGCTTCCAGTCATTAAATGCCTTGTGTATTGCTTTTTCTACAGTACAGTAGCTTAAATGGGGGAGGGACAGTGATTGTTAGGCCACTGTTTTTTAAGGTGAGAGACTCTATTTGAAGTCCTTCTAGCAGACATTTTTCTGCTTCCTGAAGAAGTGCTAATGTCATCTTTTAGACTTTGAGGAATGAGCCACTCTTAACATCAGAAATGTTTCTCTAAAGCTGTGTATCTTGAACGAGATGTAGGTGCCTACATGTAGGCGCCTACATGTAGGCCTACTCTTGGCCTCAAAACAGGGCAGGAAGTTCATGTGTACTTGTCTGTGGTCTCAGTGTTTCCTGAATTGTTATGTTTTGTCAGGTGCCAAAAATCCCTCATTTTTGTAAGGAATTTAGATTTCTAAATAGGTATCGAAGGTTTTAGTGTCTAAATATTAGAAATCCAAGGCCTTTACGTCTGGCATTACAACAATGTAAAAGACTCAGAATGAAAGCTGTTTCACCTGTTGTTTTTAGTAGCTTCTCTTTTAGTTTAAAACATGACTTGGACAAAACCCTTACCCATAAGATATAGCAGTCATTCAGGAACAGTAGTAAACCAAAATGAGAGGTCCAGTTTTGTCCTTAATAAGAATGTCTGATAATTAAGAGCCCTTTAAGTTGTAATAAATCTGAAGAAGATGGATTAGAAGCCGAGGTAAAAATGTTACGGTCTGAGATCAAAGTGTATGTGTTGCGGCACTGACTGCATAATGAAGGCAGGAAATGTAATGGTTTTATAAAATACGGAAGTTCAAAGCCTTCAGAAAAAGTAGTGTTACAAAGTTCATAAGCAGTCTGGCTTACTGGGAGGATAGATGATGGTTGGATATAAATACTGCACTATAAGTATGAATTATTACTCATTGTGTGGATGATGGAGCATTGGCACAGGTTGCCCAGGGAACTCATGGAGTCTCCATCCTTGGTGATACTCAGAAACTGTCTGGACATGGTCCTGGGCAAAGCAGCTGGCGCTTGGTAGCCCTGCTTGACCAGTACGTTGGACCAGATGTCCTCCAGAGGTCCCTTACAACCTCATTCATTCCATGATTGTGTGAAATAGAGGTTTAAGAGACATTTTCTAAGTTTTTTTGAGAAGGTATGCTTCTTATCAACCAAATTACATAACTTTTAGGGACTTCCAAATAAAAACTGCACAAACTGTGTGACACTCCAGAACTAAAATCTCACTCAACACCTGCCCAAATAAGAGCTTAATTTTCCTGTAGACTGTTACTCAGTTGGGATTACTAGACAAGGTTATTTTTTAAGTATTGCTCGTACCTAAGGCTGACAAATTTGAATGAGTAGTGTTTTTAAGGAGCTGTGCTCTTGAAGCTGTTACTGGCACCTTTTGCCTCCATCCTTACAGATGCAAATCAGAAGTGATGGCTATGTTAGGAGTCAATATACTATTGACAGTGAAAGTAATTTCTTACAGAATAAAAATTCTTTTTAAATATATTTTCTGTCCTGTTAATTACATCTTTGGTACAGTAATTTCTAGGTGAAAGTGATTTTTTTGTTTTGTTTGAAGTCCATACAATCTACAGCAGTTGCTTTGTATAGAGCTGGAGTCATCAGCTTCCTATTTTTATCCTGCTTTCTGCTACTATTTAGTATTTTCTGGCACTGCACTTTTTCAAATAGGTACCATAAACTTTCTCCAGACTTGTTCTTGTAATAGAGCTTATATGGAGTGACAGTCTAATCATTGCATTCACTAATATCATGAAAGTGGGATGTTCAGTGTTTGTACCCTGATACGAATTATACTTAGGAAGATCACTTGAGATACTTGTAACATTTTATCTTAGTATTAAAGGATTTCAAGCCATCAGGTTCAATAACTTGATAAATTTATGATTTGTTGACATAAAAAATAATACAAACTTTGCCTAATTTTCAGTGTGAATTACACAACCAATTTCCTTTGTCCAAAGCAGACTTGTTATTTGTTTTTTTTTCCGATAATAAAGTCCTCAAGGAAAACAAGTCAGCCGTCTCCGTAGAATGCGCTTAAAACTGTAGTACTCTCTTACGCTGGCTGGTTGGTCTTTGCTGGTATAGCAGCTTCAGGCAAGCACCAAGGAAAGCCTTCTGTCCATGTTCTGCAATATGATATGCTGGCTTAATTGACCTTGCAGGAGCTGCATGAATGAAAATCAGTTAAGTCTGTTTAGTACATGGATTTGAAAAATATTAAGTGTATTAAATACATTTAATGTATTTTAAAGTCTGTTTAATTTCAAAGTACAGCTAGGGAAGCTATAATGTTAATGCAGGATGGTCTCATCTTACGTTTTCTTCTATACTTCATTCCTAAAATTAAAGTACTTTATCTAATTAGTTTATACGAACATAGGTCAGCTATTAAAATGTGTTTGAATGTTTAGATTCATCTTTGTTACCAATTTAAATTATCACCTCTTATTCCCTATCTCCAGAGCAAACTATAAAAAGGTTTAATTACTGTCACAACAGTTACTGTTTTATTCAAAATGTTGTCTCTTGACTCTTGAAGGTGACAGGTTTGAATAAGCAAATAGAAAACAGACACCCCAAACTTTTTAATTAAAAACATTTTTTGTAACTTCAAGGTGGTGGGGGAGCATGTATGTATCAGTTGCCTACTTCAGAAACAGTGTATAAAAATGGGCTCTAAAAGTAACTCCTGTAACATCTTGAAAAAAACTATTGAAGGAAGGGAGATTTGTTTTTTTAGCACAATTAGGTATTCAAAATGCAGTGGTTCTCCCATTTATCAACTAGCAAATACTTTACCTGCTTCTTGAGCATCCTTGTGATCTCTCTTAGAAAACTGACTGTGATGCAGTTTGTTTCTTGGGTTGAAGAAGAGTGCTTGTGACAGATCTCAAACAGCCTTCTCTGATGACAGAATATTATTGTTCAATGATATGCTCAAAGAGGGGTGACTAATTGAAAAATACTGCCTGTTTTCAAGAGTGTTGAACACCTAAGCTTATGAAAATATTAAAATGGATACAGGCACTGCAGGTTAAAATACTCGTGACACAGATCTCTGTCCATAATGCTGTTTGGTTCCATAATTCTGAAGCAAGACTCTGTGTGTTCTGTGCTGTGACTGTCTAGATCACCATCATGCTAATAGTTTTCTGCCTTCTTGTTTAGAAGATCTTCCATCTTGTATCGACATTTCATTCTCTTCTGTAAATTGGTCATGTGAGACTTGACTTTATTAATGTCACTACATAGCTGTGCCTTGGATGCAAAACTTACCTAACAGTTCAAACAATGCATCAGCTTTTCGTATTTCTTCATTTACTTCCCGATTCCTCATTACTGCAGACTTCAGGAAGAGAGTTTCTATCTGCCCGAAGGAAATTATTTAACAGATTACTTTTTTAATTTTTTGTGTAAAAGTTTCTTGACATATCTGAATTCTTACCATCTTTTTTTAGTGCAGCTGGGTATGGCCCAGGTCATTGTTTAAATTGCACATTTCAAATTGAAAATTTGTTTGCAGGACACGTTCAAAAACTTTTTTTTGCCTTATAAGGTCAATATTTTCCACTTAAGAAGCGAGTCAAGAATGATCCCAGAAACTGGCTTCTTAAAAATCATGAATGGTACTATTTTGATTTCTGTTGACAATATTTTTGTGTAGCTGTACAATATTTAACCTTCAGATTATCTAAATGATTTGGTAGGTTTTTGGAAGTTACTCGTGTTCCAGTTGTTCATTTTGCCACCAGCTGTTGGGTCTCACATAAAGTTCAGTACTATTGAGTGGGAATACGGTGAATGCTCCCCAGTAAAAGTGAACAGCGTGGCCGCATGCAAGCTCTGGATAGGAAGGGCCTTGTGTGTTTGAAGCAAGAGATGTATAGAAGTTTGTCAAGTTAATGGGGCAGAAACATTGTAAGTGTAGTCAGTTGGTCTAAGAAGGGAAAGGTACTGATCAAGAGATGTAACTCTTACATTTTAGTACTGGAAAGGTGTAAGACAGACTTTGGTGTGCTTGAAATGCAATTTCAGATATGGAATTGTAGTGATGTTTCTTCAGTGTATTTGAAAACTGTTGATAAATTTTCACCTTACTCAAACAACCCTTAAAGAATTTTGAAACAGCTTTGAAATATTCTGTGCTATTTAGTGGTTTCAGAAGGTCATTCTTAGGATCATGAGTGCTATTTCCTTTTGGTAGATTTAACATACAACTAAAACAACATATTTCATGCCATAGCAACCAAACAGGATATTAAAAGCAATGCATTGCGTGTATTAACATTTTATTTTGCTAACATTCTAAAGAAGGACCAGAGAATTAGTTGTATTTATTATATAACTGTGCATTTAGTATCTACTGACTAGTTTCAACATTGATTCAGTCCTTGTGAGTATGTTCCATATGTTTTTCAAAAAAACAGCAGAAAATCTCATCTTGTTTGTTAGTACTCTTAATGAATATGAAATCATCTTTGCTTTTTTAAACCCGTGATTTCAAATTGACAGCTAAAGATACATGGTTATAAGCCTTAGAGAGAACAGTGAATTGTATTTCTTTTGAGCTACTCAGCATCTTCTGAAGATTGCACTTACAGATATTTTTTTTTTCCAAGTTTTGCATCAGAATTTGATACTACTTGTAGTGTTGAAAAGGGTAATTATGTTTGCCTTTAATTCTACAGGTAAACTATTTCACATCGACTTTGGTTATATTTTGGGTCGGGACCCTAAGCCTCTACCTCCCCCAATGAAGCTGAATAAGGAGATGGTGGAAGGTATGGGAGGTACGCAGAGTGAACAGTACCAGGAGTTCCGTAAGCAGTGCTACACAGCCTTTCTCCATCTCCGCAGGTAACAATACTATTTTGATGCTATAATTTAGTAGAGTCACTATAAAGCAGGAGAGGACTAAATGAATCTGAGAAGATATTTCTGTTGAAAATTCAAAACTTGTTTGAAGTCTGAATGTAGACACAAGAATTTGCATGAAACAAAGGAATGAAAATCACAGCAGTTGTGTAATACGGAGCTTGAATGTAATTGTCCTTCAAGTTAAGGTCCCCAGTTTTGCTACTTTAATAACCTACATAGCTTTTTTCATAACTCCTATGGGGTATTAATGTACACCTTGCTTTTTGGATATGTTTTTGCCCTTAAGCAACTTTTTCTCTGATTATTGATGGCCAATTAACTGTCCTTTTAACTCTTAAGTCATTACTGATTTGCTGCTTTATCCTCCTCCAGTTTAGATTAGTGATGATCAAAGTCTTTGGCTTGAAGATGGTGCAGAAGTAAGCTTAGTTTGGTTCAGGTCCTGCGGGACAAAAGTTAGCAACTTTAGTGATGATCAGGTATGTTAGCAGTTCCTGTACATACCCAGAAATGTGATTTATTTATGGACCAACAGATCTCTTCTTTAAACTTGGAATCAGCTGTGTTCTTTTGCACTGACTCTATTACTTACCTTGAACTTTCTGGTCCAAGTAGCTCAGCTTTATTCTGTTTGGATGGGACACTGGTAAGCACGCTTGGTCTGTCCAGTGATTGACTTAGCACATCTTCCATCGAGATGAAGGAATTTCAGTTTGTCAAGTTCACAGAATGTAAACCTCCAAACGCATGGAAAAAAATCAGTAATATGAAAATCAAGTGTGAAAAGTACATGCAGTATGAGAAGCAGGCAGTCAGTGATTCAGAATAAAAATGATGCATGTAGTTCTCCGCTTGTTAAGAGGAGAAAGAGTAAGGAGTTGGTTTATGAACTGACTTTATTAATGAGTTAAAAGGAATTCAGCACCATGAAAAAACAGCAGCATGATGTGAGTAAATAATATTCGTGACTTCAGAGTACAATCAGGAAGGCTAATGTACATTCCATGTTCTAAATTTTGCTTAGAACTGTTTTGTAATACTGCATTGCTTATTTGTGATATACTTGGGTTTTTATTGTTTAAACCTAGCTATTTCAATGGAAAAGTCTCTTGTGTCAGTGAAGGATTATCCATTGCATTTATTTATGTAATGATTTGTTACAGAGATCATGAAGTGTGGAGTACAGCAGTAATTTGGATATAAAACTACGCTGTAAATCGAGATGGTTTCATTTTAATGACTGGGATTGTAGTTGTAATTGTAGTCTCTCCAATATTTGTTCAGTTTAATAGGAAAATATTTTTAAATGATTCTGGATAAATGTCTTCAAGGCTTTCAACAAATATAGCATCAGATAATATTAGTATTACTACAACTATTACTTTAAGCAGCTAGAACTAAAAATGATGAAGATTGCTTGCTTACTGAACAAATAGAGGAGAAATGGCTTAGTCCTGACAGTTCTGCATGTTGACATAGAACTGTTCACAGATGATACTTCTGCTTACGTAAATTCATAACCTCTGGTTGCTAAGACAAAATGCAAACTCTGTTTGTCATCTCCATCAATTTGTGTTTTTTTTGTTCTGTAGTTCCCTGGGTTATAGACAGTTTTCTACGTATTTCAAGTGCTGTATCTCAGTCTTTCAGGATTCCTGGGAACAGGTGTTGCATAGTGAAAATAAATAAAAACTTAAAACATATAAGTAGAAAACTAGTTTTGTTCATTGTTTTAGGTTGGAAGCAGTTTGGCATATGATCATTGGTGTGTGGTTTTTTGTTGTGGGGTTTGGTGTTTTTTTTGGCGTAGGGGAGTATGCTTTCCACTTTTTTGAAGAACAATGGTCAGTTGTGTCTGTGTCAGCAGTGCTGTAAGGAAGGAACAGCCTCTGCGTTCTGAGTGTGCTACAGGGCAAATTGTGGCTAGCAGCAAAACTTGTCATCCTCACCTGGGCTGCTGGTCTTCTACACCGTCATTATAGATGTTGAGCCTATTCAAAGATCTTCAGGTCCTGTTATGTGTCAGGATTTCCTTTCTCCCATGAATTTCCAGTTTACAAGTCCTCAGCAGGATCTACCAGAGAGGAATCCAGTGTCAATATTTGAGAGTTTTTCCCAGAATGTGGCTCTAGATTGTAAGAGTTTCCCCTATGTTAGTCACATGAAAAGTTTGATGTTTGGTTTGAGTTAGGAGGCATAGGTAGGGGCAAAAGAGCAGGAAGCAACTAGAGACAGAAGCTGTAGTTTGGGCTGAGATTTGTTCTGTGTGGATATGGATATCTGGCTGGATGGACCAGAGTGTTTTTCCCCAGTCTGTTCACAGTGGTTTAGTGGACAGAGGAGGTCATACAGATCTGAATGAAGAAAACATATCGGCAACAAGTGGAGAGATGTGGTGGCCATTGGGAAGTGCCTGTTCTTTGGAAAGGTGGTAGCTAGGCAATAATGCAAGGTCTAGATGGTCTTCTGAAAAGTGAGGTAGATGAAGAGGGAAGAGCTAAGGTGAAACTGAATGGGAACAGGTCAGTTTTGCTTGAGTCTGGACTGTGAGGAAATACTTTTGGAAGACTAAATGCCATAGTTTACTATAGCTAACTGGGAGATCGATAGTGACTGCACAGTACATGTAGTCTTGAGAAGAGAAGAAATGAGCCATGAGAGGTCCCAAGTTATGTTGCAGAAAATGTGATTGCATTTTAAACTTAGGAAATTGTGAGTTAGACCAGGTCAACAGGGCTTTAGTTTGAGACTGCAGGTAACTCTATACTTTCCTGTCCTTTCTTTGTAGTGGACGTTTGTGGCTTTGAATTTGATAGAGTATTGCAATATCAACAGCCTAAATATTCAGTTGGTTTAGAACATTTATGTGCAAAGGGGTTGGTAAATGTTGAAAAAATATATAAAGGAGTGCTTAGGATCAAGCATATATTTGATGACCTATTAAGTACTTGAAGCCAAAAGTTAGTTTTCTCAGAACATGGCAGTGACAGTTTGAACTTTTGTCTGATGTGGGTTTCTTTCATGGTATATATGAGGCCTCTTCTGTGTAGGAGTAGAGTTATTTTGTTGGATTTACTAATTTTTTACAGAACCTCCTTGCTTTTAGGACTTCATGTTCAAACTAGAAGTTTAATCAACCTCCCAGTGTAGCTGAGTGATCATTTATTTTTGTAAATATTTTGAGGGGTTTGGATTAGATGACCTCTGAAGGTCCCTTCCAACCCAAAGCATTCTACGATTCTGTAAATTAATTTGTACTGGGCTTTGAGGAAAACAAAAATGTGTTTAACTGAGAAAGATTTAGGGTCGGGTTTAGGTGCTTAATTGAAGCTCCTAAATGTAGAAAAACTGACCTCTTAGTTCATTCTGGCTGCAGATGGAGGTCAGCCATTCCAGGGGCCTTTAATGTAGATGTCAAAGATAAGTAATATGACTTGCCTGACAAAGTTGGCTTTGTGTTTTTTGGAGGTCAGATTACTAACTCACATTTTTCAGTAAAATGTCTAGTGCTAGGATGGGTTTGGTCTAGTTGACCTGTTATGAGCATCTTGGCATGTTTGCCAAGGATGTTGCTTATAGGAAGGATGACAGCCAGCTATCTAAAGTAGCAAGCTGTTACGTCTCATCAAATTACTTTTTAAATAACTTTTCTAAAGAACTGTGAAATGTGACAAGGATCATAGAGGCACCTAACAAATTTACTTAATAAGCTCTTTTTCATCCTTAGGCTGCCATCTAATTGATTACTAAGTTAAAGAAGCATTGGGGCAAGGGGCAGAGGAAAGACCTGCAGATAATGTAGTGAGCAGCTCTTTCCTTATTTTGTCTCTTCCCACCGCATACTAGCCCCAAAATTACTTTTCTTGATTTTTTTTTTCTTTTTTTTTTTAATGAGGTTCTTCATATGGTCTTATGCTTTTGCTTTAAGTACCAAGAACCAAAAGACTTCATTGTGTGGAATGGAGCCAGGTTTTAAATGACATCTAACACTGATGCCTAGACCTTTTACAAACCTCCATCACTTAAATAACCCCAGTAACCTGTAGTGCTCATAAGCTCTTGCCTGCTTTGTGGTTCAAGAGCAAGAGAAACTGGACTCCTGCGTCAGTTCAAAGGGAGGACTACCAATGGAAGGTACCAATGACCTAGGAGGAGACTTTAGAGAATGTAGCTGTAAGATTTATGTCTGTTCAAAGTGACATTTGCTTGTTTCAGATAAGTAGAAAACATTTTCCTTAAAACCTGTGGTGACCAGTCCTGGCACCAAAGCAACTTGACTGCCAGATTTCTTAGCTGGATCTGAAATTAAAAAAACCCCACTTTTTCTGTCTGTTGTCTGTCTTGTTTTTTTCCTGATTCCAGCCCCTGGGAAAGTGAAACAGAACAGCTGAAACAAATTAGATACAGAAGATTTTTGCCCAAAGAGTTTAAAATAAATGTGTGTGTTCAAGAGTTAAAACTTAACATTCAAATGTGTTAGGTAGTGCTAATTCCAGTGTATAATGAAGGGTCAAGAGTTTTTGATGGAATTACACTTTTCTAGAGAGATTTTTGTTGAGAAGTATTTGCTTTGTAAAATACGGCTATGAAGCCATCCTTTTGTGTAGTTAAGATACTTTGTACTCCTTGTAGTTGTCAGCTTGTGTTCAGCAGCTTGCTAATGGACAGGTTTTGCTGCTAAGAATTCATTTTTTATCATTTATGGATCTCCTAGTGCTCTTAGCAATTTCAGATTTTGAAGTCAGTTGCATACTTTGTCTCTGAAAAGGGGACATAGATCTCCTTACAGAGAAAGGGAAGTTTCAGTTTATGGTGGACAGCTTGAAAATCATCCTTTCGGAAAGCAACTTACAGCTAATTTCCTACAAGGGCAAAATGGCATTCTTTAAAAGATTCACAAGTACTTCCAGTACCATGTTGAAACTGAAAACTCTACTCTGTCTTGTCTTTTTTTTAATAGTTATAAATAGTATGTACTTCATAAGTACAACATGGCTACCAATGTTATTGCAGTTTAAGTGAGCAAATGCAGACTTGGATCTGGTTATATTACTTGTATTCAGCTTGTTGTGGCAAAAGCCCTTGCAACTATTTGAAAAATAATTTCTTGTAATCATGAAACTTTGGCTGTTTGAATGCTATTTTACACTTAGTGTTCACTTATATTGATACTGCTGTATCACTATACCCTTTTAAATAAAAAAATAACCTTTGAATCAATATTGTAGCTAATGTTTGTCTTACTAGAGGTAGAAAATGGCATTAAATCTTACAATATATGAAATCACAGTTTATATTTGATGTCTCTGAATAAATGGTCTGACAATTTTTACAAAAATTATAACAAGAACAGAGTAGTCTGTTCAATTTTGGCAGTTTGAGACAGTTTGGGGTTTAAACATTCACTGCTGATATCATTTATGCTTTTAACATAAATATGTTCAACTAAAGTGTTAAGAATGCATCTCTGCTGAAGTGTTACCAGTTCACACTAAGATGATGATGTGTTCTTAAATGAAGCTGTTAAAAAATGTTTTTTGTACAGCTTACAAAGTGTTTTACGTGATGTGTTCTTCTTAGGTATTCCAACTTGATCTTGAACTTATTTTCCCTCATGGTGGATGCCAACATTCCAGATATTGCTCTTGAACCTGACAAGACTGTAAAAAAGGTAACTGGAAAGCTTTTCTTGTGTGTCAGTAACCCAAGTTGTCATGTCATGAAAGTTTCAGTCACTTGTAGTGACTTATTTGTAACTCACTTGAAAATACTTACTCCGTTTTACGAGTTTTGAGCTACTTCTACAGTCATTGAAGTTAAAGATAGGAGAATATACTTTTGAGATCACTTAGCACATGTGCCCATAAGTACAGAATTGCCCTTTATGCAGTAGTAGAGTCTGCTCTAGCGCGCTGTTCCAAGTGGTATTTTAGTTTTCTGCAAAGAACAGTGTTCCTGTCTTTTTCAACTTCTGATAAGTGAAGCAATCAACACTGACTGTATTATGAAAGATTGTTCTGTCCGGTCTGGAATCCTGTAAATCATGCGGGGTTTTATAAAACCAGTCTACTGCTAGATCTAAAACCAGTCAGCTGAAGACTTAAAATCAGTAGACTGGTATGTCTTCATCACCAAGAATTTTTTTGTTTATTGTGAAAACAAACTCATGTCCCGTAATTCTAACTTTGTCCCTTTGCAGCAACCTCAGTCGTTCTTCTGCATTTGATGTTACAACAGTTGACATTAAAACTACTGGATATATGTTAATCTAGATTTCATTACACTTACATTTTAGGCAAATGTTGCCTTTTTTATAACCTGATTTATAGTAAATGACTGTCTAATTCCACAAAAGACTTTGTGGAGCCTGTGTATCCAATGGAAATCAGTTCAGTGTAATTTTTGTTAAAGCAGTAGATTTTTTTTTAAATGGGCTGTTCTTCAGTGTTTTCAATAAACTGTGAAAGCAGCAATTCATAATCTTCATTTCATGTTCTAATGAAAACCTCCTTAAAGAAAACTAAATTGTGACTCAAACCAAATACTTCCTTTTTGCTGCAAGAATTTAAGCATTAGTGTTCAGGGTTTCTTGGTTTCAAATAGATACTAAGAGTTTTTATAGATACTCAATTTCATTTCCAGAAGTCTGCGCTAGCCAGAAGTAGTGTATTTTGTAGTAAAGGTGACAGCCCTCTCTCCACTTGGTTGTTTTCCTGAGAAAAGGACAGCTAATTCTTTCTAACCTCTGTCCCTAAATGCCCTGCAAAGATTTGAGTAGGTTATAGGTTACTCACATAGAACGTGGGAGATGGAGGGTTACAGTAGAAAAACAACATTGTTCCCTAGCTACCAATTTCTGGGAGTAACTCTGTCTTTGTAGAGACCTTCTTATGAAGGAAGAGACCTTCCTAACATTGTGCTTGCAATAAGTCTGTGAATTTCATCTTTATAAAGAAGACATACTTAGTTCTGGCTACCTACTGGAAAAATGGGGAGAAGTACTTTTATTTTTTTTTTTTACTTGATACAGTAAGGAGGGGAAAACCTGTTAGATTGCAAAGTCTACAAATAGAAGCATAGTAAATCCTGGGAAAAATTGCAGTATGTATTTACAGGTGGTGCAGGGGCTGATTTTGTATTTACAGGTAGTGCAGGGGCTGATTTTGTAAAGTTTGCCATAGACTGAAATAGTTGTCAAGAGGTCAAACTTATGGTTTCACTGAATTCCAGAAGTTCTGGTGCTTTCATGTTTGCAGCAACAAGTTTGAGAGTTGCTACATATTGTAATCTTACTCATCTCTGTCCAGGGTTCACTGTTGCCTGACGTGATAGTGTTCATTCTTGCCTTGAATGCTTTTGTGAACTCTGACATTTTTTGTCAAATGTAGTCTCCAAGTGTTTGCTGCTAGTTAAGATGCAATATCTTTGTTTCTTACCAGTATCTTGGTGTTGTATTTCATGTTGGTAATGTTCAAGGGCATGTTGCTTTCTATAATTAACAATAATAGTATGTCAGATTCTGTAAAATATTTGTGAATTATTGTTTTAATGTAGCAACATTTGAGTGTTTCAGATGCTTGTAAAACTCTTACTCTGTATAAATTGCCTGTAAATTTTGTTAAAATAACAAATCGAGATGCAGAATTAAAAGCCAGCAAGTCTTTTCTACAGCTGTTAAGTACATTACAGTTCACTGATGTACAGTAGTTAAAAATCAAAGTTGTGTAAAGCATGATTGTATTGTATCCTACTGGAGATCATGGAAGGAAGAAAAATCTAAAAGAAAGCTCTATGAACTATGAATTAGATCAATGTGGTTACTTCTAAATTCCCTTAGAAAGTATTAGTGCCTTCTTTGCATGAAAAAAAGTGTAAGTTTTATTTGTATGACAGTTCGCTATTAGATCAAAAACAGTAATTGGTTATTCTAATATTGATCTCTGACAATGCAGCAGCTGGGAGAACTGTGACTTTTAGCCCCATCGTAGGTTCAAGTCTGTCTATTCACAGAGGCTTTAAAATGTGAAAAGAGCTAGAACTGAACCAGTAAGGCAAGTACTTTTAAGGAATGGAAATCACTTTCACAGCCCAGGTCCTGTGAGTTCATTTACAGTGTGCTTGTTGCTTTAAAAACCAAAACAAACCCCACATAGTAAGATATTACCAGAAAGATAACCAAATTGTTTACCTTGTTTGTAAATGTCGTCTTCGCAATTCATAGGCTTTTCAGCCCTCCCCCAGATATTTTTATTTTATATAAACGATCCTTTTTTTCTAACAGCTCGGCTGTTTTTAACTCCTGTTAACTGTTCAGGTTTGGTCCTTTTGCTTCAGATATTGTCTGTGGAATATACTCTTGCAGTTTGTGCAAAAATAATACATCACAATGGGATCCCTAAAGAGTAGGTGAACAGAGGACCCTCCCATAAAGCAGCTGTTGACATTATGATTTACTAGATACATCTGACTATGTTCACAGCTTCTATGACAGTAACTGTTTTGTTTAGTTCTCAGATTTTGGTTTTACTTTTTTACTTTAAAAAACAGGTTGGTAATCAGCTGTAAAGGGGCTAGGATCAGAATCATCTTAACCCGCTATAGAATGATAAATAGGTCACTGTCTTTTTTTTTAAATAATGTTAGAAAACTTGTTTTGGATGTTAAATACCCATTAGCCTGTCTCAAATCAGTTACGAGCTTTGTTAGTACTAATAAAAAAAAAGGAACAAGGTGCCTTGCATCTCTTGGGCTGAGCGGCAAGTTTGTTCAGTCATTTAACAAGATAGTACTGTACCTTGTTGTAGGAAAATTGAATAAATGCTTTCAGCATCTCAATTGATTTTATTTTTTTCCCAAAGCTTTAAACAAAAAATCCATATATATTTCAACAGACTCAAATTAGCTAAAGATCCATTTTGGACTGACCTGTAAAATTAAATTACCTTTGTGTGAGTCTAGTCAATAACCGTTTCAACCGTGATATCACTGTCAGGGAAGAGAAAGGTAGAGATTTACAGATGTTTTGTATCTAAGTAAGTATCCTGCTTAATAGTGTAGGTGGAAGTTCATAGCCAGCGTTTTCCTGATTGGTGCTGTGGTAACACTTGCTCTCTGTTTTTCAGAGCCCTTATTTTTGCTTTAGGGGGCTGGTGAGCCAGTGAGGCTCTGGTCTCAGGCAACTGAAATCAAGTCACTGAGGTGACAAAATAAAGACAACCTTGTCTAAACTTGCTGATAAATCAGGATACTAGTTTATGATTACAAAGAAATTTGTATAGTATTAAAAAAAGATAAGTTTATTGTTTTTAAAGAAAGGAATGCTTAGCGAAGGGAGTATTATCCTTCAGTTATTTTGGCAAACAGTTTGTTTGGCATAAAGATCCTTGATACCGGAATTTTTTAGTAGGTGCAGCTATACTGCTGTTGCCAAGTAGGCATGAATTATTCGAAAGATTACTTCTAAACAAAGTTTTTTCTTTTGTGGCCACAGTTTTGATTCCTCAAAATGAAAGCATTGCAATGTTAGATGGTAGCTCAAGTTCCAGTCTGATCTTTATCTTCACAAAGTGACATAATCCATCATCCTCACTTCAGATAAGCAGAGACGTGCTTTCTCCAGGGGCAAAACCGCAGCGGCGGGGTGGCAAAAGCGCCAAGAGAGAGAGAGGAGACCCCAGCCCCCCCACACCCCAAGCGGGAAAGCGGGAGGTGCCAACGAGCGGCAGCTCTGACTTGGCAGAGGCGGAGTCGAGTGTGACAGCAGCCAAACCCCCTCATGTACAAGAGCAACCAGCAGTGGGCATTGCCCATCCAGGAGATATTCTGACTATGGTTCCTACCCATGGGAAAGCTGTTGCTAGGAGTGTGGGGACCCAGAGGAGGCCCCACGCAAGAACGCGGGTGTCCAGGTCTCTGGCTGCAGGGAGTGCATGAGCCTGGCGCTCGTACCGGAGGACAGCAGAGACAATGGCTGTGTTCGGTGCGAGCAGGTGAATGACCTGCTCAGCCTGGTGGCAGAGTTGAAAGAGGAAGTGGAGAGGTTGAGGAGCATCCGGGAGTGTGAGAGGGAGATCGACTGGTGGATCTGCTCCCTGCCCTCCCTGAGACCTTGGTCAGCAGCAGGAGGCGGCTCCACGAAAAGCAGAGAACCCCCTACCCTCTTGCCACCAAGCAGAAAGAGGGGACCTAAGAGATGAGGGGGAATGGAAACGGGTCCCTGCTCAGGGTGGCAAGGGAATCCCCTCCCGGCCTCCCTCACCTGCCCAGTTGCCCTTAAGGAACAGATACGGGGCCCTGGAATGTGAGGAACTGGCCACAGAGGATGTGGGTGAAGGTCCATCTAGGGGGTTGCCTAGGATGAGTCAGTCAGCCCCACGTATTACGATTGCCTCAGCTAAGAAAAAAAGAGTGGTGATTGTTATAGGTGATTCCCTTCTGAGGGGAACAGAGGGCCCCATCTGCTGACCGGACCTGTCCCACAGGGAAGTCTGCTGCCTCCCTGGGCCCCGGGTTAGGGACGTTGCTAAGGAACTCCCTGGTCTGGTGCAGCCCTCTGATTATTACCCTCTCTTGGTAATGCAGGTTGGCAGGGACGTGATCACAGAGAGAAGTCCCAAGGCCATCAAAAGGGACTTAAGGGCACTGGGGCGACTGGTTGAGGGATCAGGGGTGCAGGTGGTGTTTTCCTCAGTCAGGCAGGGAACAGCACTGAAAGGGGCAGGAAAACTCACTTGATTAACAAATGACCTAGGGACTGGTCCTATCGGTGGAATTTTGTCTTCTTTGATCATGGGTTGGTGTACACAGCACCGGGCCTGCTGGTGACAGGCGGACCGCAGCTATCTCAAAGGGGAAAAAGGACTCTTGGCCACGAGCTGGCGGGGCTCATTGAGAGGGTTTTAAACTAGGTTCGAAGGGGGAAGGGGACAATGCCCAGCTGACTAGGGATGAGCCCAGGTTTGGCATGCCAGGGTCAGGGATGAGATTGACAGCCCAGCTCAAGTGTGTCTACACCAATGCACGTAGCATGGGCAATAAACAGGAGGAGCTGGAAGCCATTATACAGCAGGATGGTTACAACTTGGTTGCCATCACAGACACGTGGTGGGACAACTCGCATGACTGGCATGCTGTCATGGATGGCTACAGACACTTTAGGAAAGACAGGCCAACAAGGCAAGGTGATGGAGTTGCTCTGTATGTGAGGGAGCAACTGGAATGTACTGAGCTCTGCCTGGGGGCAGCGGAAGAATGAGTCGAGAGCTTATGGGTTAAAATTAAGGGACAGGGTCATATGGGTGATGTTATTGTGGATGTGTACTACAGGCCTGCTGACCAGGAGGAGGAAGTTGATGAGGCCTTCTACAAGTAGCTAAAAGCAGCATCACAGTCACAGGTCCTGGTTCTCATGGGGGACTTCAACCACCCTGAAGAAGAGAAGGCTGCGAGGGGACCTTATAAATGCTTACTAATATCTGAAGGGTGGGTGTCAGGAGGATGGGGCCAAATTCTTTTCAGTGGTGTCCAGTGACAGGACAAGGGGCAATGGGCACAAACTGAAGCAGAGGAAGTTCTGTCTGAATGAGGAAGAATTTCTTTACTCTGAGGGTGACGGAGCACTGGAACAGGCTGCCCAGGGAGGTTGTGGAGTCTCCTTCTCTGGAGATATTCAAGACCTGGCTGGACAAGGTCCTGTGCTGCCTACTGTAGGTGACCCTGCTTTGGCAGGGGGGTTGAACTAGATGACCCTCAGAGGTCCCTTCCAACCCCTACCATTCTGTGATTCTGTGACATCAGCTGGGAAGACCATACAGCTAGGCAGGCGCAATCCAGGAGATTGCTACAGAGCATCGATGATAACTTTCTGATGCAAGTGGTGGAGGAACCAACAAGGAAAGGCGCTCTGCTGGACCTTGTACTAACAAACAAGGAGGGACTGGTTGAGGATATGAAGGTTGGAGGTAGGATTGGCTGCAGTGAACATGAAATGGTGGAATTCAGGATCCTGCGTGGAGGAATCAGGGCGATAAGTAGGATCAAAACCTTGGATTACAGGAGGGCTAACTTTGGCCTCTTCAAGGAGCTACTGGGAGGAATCCCGTGGGCCAGGGCTCTTGAAGGCAGGGGGGTCCAAGAGTGCAGGTCGCTGTTTAAACATCACTTCTTCCATGCTCAGCATAGGTGCATCCCCCTGAGAAAGAAATCTAGCAAAGGAGGCAGGAGACCGGCATGGTTGAACAAGTTGCTTCTAGCAGTGATCAGGTGGAAGAGAAAGGTACATGAAATGTGAAAAGAGGGGCAGGCCACTTGGGAAGAATACAGGAATGTGGTCAGAACATGCAGGGATGCGACAAGGAAGTCCAAGGCCCACCTGGAATTGAAGCTGGCAAGGGATGTCAAAAACAACAAGAAAGGCTTCTTCAACTACATCAGTAGCAAAAGGAAGGTTAGGGACAATGTGGGGTCGCTGCTGAATGAGGCGGGTGTCCTGGTGACGGAGGATGCGGAGAAGGCAGAGCTAATGAATGCCTTCTTTGTTTCAGTCTTAACTGCTAAGACTGGCCCTCAGGAATCCCAGGCCCCGGAGGCAGGAGAAGAAGCCCACAGAGAGAATGACTTTCCCTTGGTCGAGGAGGACTGTGTGAGGGATCACTTGAGCGATCTGGATGTCCACAAATCCATGGGCCCCGATGGAATGCACCCACGAGTGCTGAGGGAGCTGGTGGATGTCATTGCTGAGCCACTGTCCATCATCTTTGAGAGGTCCTGGAGGACAGGAGAGGTGCCCGAGGACTGGAGAAAGGCCAATGTCACTCCAATCTTCAAAAAGGTCAAGAAGGAGGACCTAGGGAATTACAGGCCGGTCAGCCTCACCTCCATCCCGGGAAAGGTGATGGAGCAGCTTATCCTGGAGGCCGTCATCAAGCAAGTGGAGGAAAAGAAGGTTCTCAGGAGTAGTCAGCATGGATTCACCAAGGGGAAATCATGCTTGACCAATGAGATTGCTTTCTATGATAGCATTACTGGCTGGGTAGATGAGGAGAGAGCCGTGGATGTTGTCTACCTCGACTTCAGCAAGGCTTTCGACACTGTCTCCCGTAACATCCTCCTAGGGATGCTCAGGAAGTATGGGCTGGATGAGTGGTTGGTGAGATGGATTGAGAACTGGCTGAATGGCAGAACTCAGAGGGTTGTCATCAGCCGTGCTGAGTCTACTTGGAGGCTGGTAACTAGTGGTGTCCCCCAGGGGTCAGTACTGGGCCCAGTCTTGTTTAACTTCTTCATCAACGACCTGGATGAAGAGTTAGAATGTACCCTCAGCAAGTTTGCTGA
>Ga0065711_1000673_pt1 | contig 73518 bp, 40 predicted proteins | sample Hoacrofraction12_FD_59098 | JGI IMG/M metagenome (GOLD analysis project Ga0065711, IMG submission 59098) | Hoatzin crop microbial communities from Cojedes, Venezuela - Epithelial fraction 12 v2 (version 2) | ecosystem: Host-associated > Birds > Digestive system > Esophagus > Crop | place... | reverse complement strand
CCCCCACCCGCCAGCTTGTTCCCCGGGGACCCCCAGCTCCGCGCTGCCAGGCCGAGCGTTGGCCGTGCCATTAAGTGGCTCCCAATCCCTTTTGGAGCCTGGATTTCGCGTAGCTGGTAGGGCATTACAGGGTTTACATTCCCGTCTCCCTGCCTGGCTTCCCAATGTTTGCTTTTCCTGATGTTTCTCAACAGCGCAGCCTATATATAACGCCTAAATTGAAGGAGAAGGGGTCTGCCCTTTTTCACAGCCCCTTTGCGTTGACAGGCTCCGGGCAGCACAGCGGGCACGCAGCGCCTAGGGAGGCCCTTGAGGTTTCGCAGGGCTGGGGTGGGCACGACACTTCCCCCCGTGCTGCCTCCTGGCGTAGGAGCCACCATTTTCCCCGCTGCCTCTCCCTCAGCTTTAAATGGCAGTGCTCAGGTGACCTGGCGTAGGCAGAGGGGACGTGTACATCGCTTACATACTTGCTTAATCCTCCAGATCCCTGGGAGATTTCCTTAAATGTATTCCTTGCTCAAGTTGGTAGTTTCCAGTCTTGTATCTCTGGCACAGGTGTTGCTGGCACTGGTGTCCTCTCGCTCCTTGCTTCCACCGCTGCCTCCTTCCTCCTCTTGCAGCTCGGCTTTCTCGCGCCTTTGCAGCGCTGTCTTTGCATGGCAGTTGCTCCTGCGTTTTTGTAAAGCTTGCGGGCTGGCGTGGAGCCCACCCCAATAAGCTGGTGAATTTTACTTGTGCTCTGCTCCAGCCCTCCCCGTAATGGCCGTGTTCCTCGCCAGTGACGTGCTCTGCACCGGTTAGGAACTGGTGACCTTGCAGATTCTTTCTCTACTGAGGTGCCTGGGACTAGTTAGCAAGTTTAATATATTTAGCATCAGTGCCTCTTCTCTGGAGAACACTTAGGAAATAAACGTCAGGGAAGGAGAGGAGAGGACTCTCTCATCTCTGAGGTTCTTAGAAAGTAATAAACAGAGACATTACTGTGAAGGTGGTCTCCTCGTTTTTCATCCTCATTTATTCCCTCGTCCTTGAAGACCATTTGCTTAATTTATTGAAATTAACTTCTTTTCTAAATGTACTTAAATATAGTAGAAAAACATACTGAATTTTTAAAGTGTCTTTAAATGTTAATGGCCCCCTTCAGGAATATGTACTGGCATATGGTAGGAAAAAAAAAAAGCGCAGCTTCTTTTTTTCTTCTTGGGAAGGGTGCCTGGGATAGGAGAATGAAAGAGGAAAACGAAGAATTGGGTTCTTGTAGGTACAGCTGTTCCCAGCTGTAAGAATCAGGGCAGAAATAAATTTATAGTGTCAGGAGAGACTACATAAACTAGTACTAGGATAGGAAGCTTTGATGTGTATTCTTAGCCACTTTTGTTACTCTGTCCTGTGTTTCTAACAGTGCTACAGCTAAGCTATCATTTGAAACTGTTGGTTCTTTTGAAAAAATTGTCCTCTTCCCAAATAGCGCTCTTACCCGTTTTTTTTCTTGTACTGCCTTGGTAAGCCTGCCTTCTCTTTCCATAAGCCATTCTTCCTTTAAGCATTCTTTTCATGCTCTTAGAGGTTGATCTTTATCCTGAGAACTAGTAGATTTACAGGAGACGATCAGAATAGCTCTCCTGTGTGTTCCTGTTTTGTATCTTGGGCTTTTCTAATGACTCATGTTGAAATTTTTCCCTGGTACCTGCCACTGGAATATCAGAGAGCCTGGTGTGCAAAATTGACGGCAGTGGTATGGCCTTAGTAGAAATGTGTCTTAAAGCTTCATTTTCCAAGGGAAATCTCTGATTAGCATTGTCTAGTTTTTTGGTCTCTTGTTGATATCTTCTGGTTGGTCGTCTTGAGCTACCTGCAGTTTCCCCTCTCCATTTCCAGATGTGAAAGGGAAAGTACTCAGACCGTTCATAAAATAAAGTTTGAAAAGTTGTGACCTTCAGCTGTTGGAGGGAAGCAAGCTTACAAGCTCTTGACTTCTGAGATGTTTTGGGGAAGTCATTGAAGGGAACTTATAGAGAGGTGCTGGCCTGATACCCTTTCAGGCTTGTCTTTGTGGGAGTTTGAAATTATGAAACTGATGGGATCATTAAGGCAGATTTTGCATTGATAAAAAACAAAACAAACAACCAACCCCCCCTGCTCTGTATGTAGGGAGAAGGAAGAGAACTCGCTGGATTCAGATGAACAGATGCAATTCTTCTTTCACTGTAAAAAAGAAGGGGATGTAGACATGTTACACATGTACAGTCTGTCTAGGTATCTGATTTTTGTGCAGAGTTTGTTTTTCTTTTAATCTAAGCTAGTGTGCAACCTCACTTCCTCTTAAATAGTTGTGACAGGAACTTCAGGGCTAGTGTTTTTTGGAATTGCAGCCCAAATAAATGTTTAATTTTAAAATGACAGATTACTTAGGGCTCTAATTCTTCTCATGCTGTTACTATGCAAGAGTGAACAAATACTGTGTAGTAAACTGTGGACTCGGCTTATAGACACATGTTTGCTTCTGGGCTGAGCATCCTGAAAGAAGTGGTTTACAGCACGTCTTTAAAAATTGATTTCACTGTTGCATCTACTGCTGGCCTAAGTGTTCCAGTATCTGCCAGGAGTAATTATAGACAGTTGGTTCAGATGTTACTTAAATGTGTAAGCCTTAATGGGAAGTGCAGTGGATTTCAGCCAGAATGCCAATTCTGATGTTTTGTCATTTCATAAAACTGTGAACTCAGAACAAATTATTTTTATACTGATCTGCCAATATGTAATCGCACAGCTAGGGCCAAATTCAACCTTGAAGTAGCACTGGCATCTACAGATGTGATTACAGTTAGAGTATCAGCACTAACCTAAATTTGGCTAGTTAGGTATCCACAGTAGCAGAATGGCTTTATTTACCCAGGATTCCAGGTGAACCCTGGCCTAAAGCACGTGGTGCCGAGGCTGGTTTGCTCCAGAAATGCAGTTTAAAGCTAGTGTGCATATGGTTGCATGAGCTGTAATTGTGCCTTTTGCATTTCGTTGCACTCCAAGTTCTGTTTTGTAATTTAAACAGATATTTTGTAAATTAACATTGTGCTAGGGATGTGTTCAGTGTATGCTTCTCTTTGTGTTTGCGTGTGGTTTGGATTTTTTTTTATTTTATTATTTGTTCCTCAGTTTTCATTACGGCGTAGAAAAAAATGAAAAGACACAAAAGTCAGAGTGCAGGAATCTTCCTCTTTTACAGGCAGTGAATGGAGATTGTTCTTTCAGTCCAGCATGGGGTAAGTTAAAGTAATAGAGATACAGTAATAAGAAAGATCCTCCTTAGCATTAGATTCATAAGCTGATGGATCCAACCACTTGGATCCATCAGTCACTTTGGAGCCTGTTGCCTCCTTTCAACTAGTCCTGAAGCTGTTACAGCTAGAATTTATACAATAATCAGATGGCATCTTTTTCCCCCCCTCACAGTCAATGTAAACAAGGTAGTGTCTTCTTTCAGAGCTTCAAGCATTCTGCAGTGTCATTTGGGACATGTCTGTCTGCCAGATCACTTGCACAGCCTTTAGGGATGCGTGCAGCTGCAGTGTCAGAGGAGGGCATAGATCTGCATAGGTTGGTGTGTGTGGATTGGATTGATTGCTCTTTTCAGGGTGTGGAGAAGAAAGGGTGCTGCTATATACCCTCTTAATTCCTTACGTTTCCCTCTGTGAGAATCGTGTCTTGGCATAAACTGATCAACATTTCCTCTGTTTGATGAACTGTAGGTCATGGCAAGCATTCAAAATCCTGCAGACGTGAGTGCACCTGTGATGTTAGCAAGTGTCAAGAGTTTAATCCTGAGCTACTCATATGGCTGGGAGTTTTGCTGCTGACTTTAATGGCTGCAGGATCAGACCCTGCTTTTGAAGTGATGGTGAAGCCCAAGCAGGGCCAAGAAAACCCTGAAGGGACTTTGAGCTGTTTGGTTTCCCCAGTAGTGTGTGTCTTCTCTCCTTGTCTCATTTTGTGTGTTCTCACGGCTCTTTGCTCAGCCTTCCTTTTTCCTGAGAGCTCCTCTCTGCAGCTGTTTCCTGCTGTTCCTGGTGTAAGATGAGCAGTGGAGCAGAGAAAGCTGAACATGTTTCTTTTGTCTCGCATAGTTACAGGCTGGGGAACAAATAAGGCAGCCCAGTTTACTGCTGTCACGTTGATAATCTTGGAGCGAGGGAGCTGGTCTGTCTTTGGTCTCACAAACTGTCTGTGACCGGGCAGCATGGCTGCTTTGCGAGGCATGCTGTGGCGTTCGTCTCGTGCCTGTTGCAATGCAGAGCTCATCAGGGCATGCAACAACTGTGTAGGTGCCTTGATCTTCCTTCTAAAGAAAACCAAGGTGAGCAGTAGCCTTGGGTCTTCTCCAAGCACATAGTTGGAAGGAGCTCCCGGATTCCTCTGTTGAGACACACTTTGAGGGCCAGCGCTCCCTGAACATTGAGATCCCTGGCCTTCCATAGCAGGACCTCTTTGTTCCGGTCAGTTGACACCAACATGTTGTTTTTCTACTGTGAGCATCTCTACATGCCCAAAGCAGTCTTGGGATCGTTACTTGCTGCCTATTAGTACTTACTACTGTATTATGGCACTCACTATTGGCACATCCATGAGTAGTGAGAGAGCAGAAAAACGCCTTCTGACTTACCTGACCATGTTAAGATTGTGAGTTCAGAACACCATCCATAGTCTGTAGATAGCTGCAGTGGACCTTCTGGGGACGATTCAGAATGTGATGGCATCATAACTGCATGGAGAAGGTAAATACAAAGCAATTGCTTAATGTCTTCTCTGGCTCAGGAACTCGGGCACATCAGATAAAGCTAGCAGGTGGCACACACAGAACAAATGAAAGGACTTTTACTTGCATTGTTTACACAGAACTTTATAACTCATTACCACAGTAGTTTGCAGTTACAAAAGTTTCACTGGATTCAAAAAGAGCACAAACAAATTTGGAGAGGAAAAAGCCTTCAAGGTCTGCTAATCCTAAAGATAAAATGTCTGGCTCAGGAAGTGCCTCTACTATAGATAGCAGGAGGAAGAAGGTGTCCTGGGGAAGTATCGCTGGGTGAAAAGGGCAGGCATATGCTTTTCTTATGGCTTCTGCTGTTTGTGGCAGGCTGCTGTACTAATGGGACCTTTCATCTGACCCAGTGTGACCGTGCTCTTCTCTTTAATCGGGGTCCAGAATGCTCTTGCTTGGTCAAGGGTACTATGGGCTGTGTCTGCCAGTGTGAGTTCAAGAGAGGAACTGGAAGGCAAGCATCATTTTTCAGTTTTAGTACAAATCTCTTCTAGAGCAGATTATAAAGAAAACCAACTCCGTTGTACATTTAAGAGCTTGATATTTGTTGGCACTGGTCATGCTGATGTATTTCTGCTATATCTATGTAGGCAATAGAAGCTGAAAACAAATAAATTTTGGATCTCATTTCTTAGAATAATTTGCTTAATCATTTTCATTTCTTCACTGATTAGTGACACCAGGACAAACTGGGCTATGTCTTGCTTTATATCACAGCAGGTGGAAGTAGTTTGGCCTGAAAGTATTTAAAATGTAAAAGACAGAATTAAAGGGCAGAAGGCAGCGATGAAGTAATGGCTTTGTCTTGGACACTGGTGGGGGGGAAGATACAGAGAGACATTACAGAAGATGAGTACATGGTGAATTATTTATAGAGAGAAAAGGAGATACTAGAAAGTAGTAGAATATTTTCAGTCCTGTGGTGGAATTTATTGAGAGTATCTTACAATGGTGGGGCGGGCAGTTAGGAGGGTTTTGGCAGAACAATCTAGATATTATGGGATGAGTAGCTGGGGTCTGATTCTGCTACTAAAATAAGGTCTCTTCCACTATTTGCAGCTGCTTTTCCTTGTTCTAAGATGTGAGAAAGCTCCACAGAAAATACCAGAAAATGGACTAAATAATCTAGAAGTGTTTGTTTTTTAGTGAAGAAGCATACTTTCCCCAGCTTGGCTTTTATGTGTTCCAGTTTTGTTATTGTTAACACAGTCCTCGCATTCCTAAGGCAGAGATCTCCTGTGCGTACGTGTTTCTGTTTTGGGAAGGGAAAAGGGGAGACGAGGTGTGCTTTTGTTCTTGTTTTTGTTTTGTTTGCTGTTGGGTAGCTGAAAAATAAATGGTTGTTGATAGTTATAGCATAGTCCCCTGGGCATTTAAGGTTATTATTCTATATTAGTACTGCCCTTCAATGCAGCATTAGAATTCCCCATCTGCTCCCACTCTCCCACACAGACATGTGCCTTCTTTGTCTCTTCACATCCAAACAGGAATTAAAGATCCTGGAAGAGGAAAGGGAGTTCACTGTCTTCAAGAAGAGATTTGCCACTCTACCACCACCAGTTTTGTTAGTTTACTGTAACCCTAGAAAGCCAACAAAGTGCTGAATTTCCAGTATATGTCAAAAATGCTTCTTTTATTTATCTCCTTTCTACAATAGAAAAGCAGCTTTTATTTAACATATTGAGATCTTTTCACTCTAAGATTATGAAGCCTGATTTGAGCCTGTTAATCTTTTTCCTGGTAATCCATAGAAAAGCACAGCTGCACTACTAAAAACATAGTGTTTATCCATGATCCCTGGGTCTGGGCAGCCTGCAGCGTTCCAAAGATCAAAGTTTAAACCAGACGTGCCAGTCCTTCATAATTCCTTGTATTTAAGCACACGATACCACAAAATCTATACCTGCTGCTGATAAATACTTCTGCTGAGCTTCAGCCTGCGTGCATGTGAGTGTGCAGCCCTCCTGTACTGTAGCTTTAACAGAAAGGTACGTCCTGGCCATATGATAACCCTGAAGTAAGAAGGTAGGACAGACAAGAGTTTAGTAGTTGTAATGAAACAGTCCTCTGGTTACTTAGTCATTCCTTTTAGATTAAAGTAAACAATGTTAAGGATTTTCTTTTTTTTTTAAAGAAATATTGTTGCAAATGACAGTTTCACCCCTCTTTTTTTTTCTTTGCCTATGTGGGAAAACTAGCACATTTGTTTAAGGATAAACTGGGAAGTCTGTGGTTTCCAGCACGCACATTTTGAATAATATTTGTACAGACTATTATTTAATGGGCCATATAAATATTTATCATATGCTGTAGTGCTTTGATCATAAATGCTTGTTTGAAAAGCCATTCTGGCCCTGCTGTGATGTGCAAAGATAGAGGCCATTGCTGTTTTAGCGCTTGGAGGGAATTTTGGCTTCTTCTCCTATCTTAGCAGTTATAGTCATGGACTAACATGGTCAAGCTGTATGTGTCTTTTAAAAATTTTTTTTCCTCTCTTGCTCTCTTTCTGTTTGCAAATTGAAATAATAAGTTGTCAATATGAGGCCCTAGTTCTGCAATGGACAGCAAAGCTGTATTGGAGGCCTTTTTTCTTGGCAGCAAGGAGCCAAGTTTCCCGAGTTAGATACTTCAAGGGTATAGAAGGTAGTGGTATTATCACCACTGCTTTCTGCCACTCCCATAAGCATGCATCATCCATGCATCAAATATTTTGGTGTCTTGTTAGGAATATTGTACTGGAGGAATTGACCTGTCTGACTGGACCTTTAGGACTTTTTATTTCAGTTCTTCTTCTGGTTCGCGATTTTCCTGATGATTGTATTGACTGCAGAAGCTGTATGCTAAGAATCCAGTAGATACAAAATCCAAAACAAAGCTTTATTTGCACGACAGATTTTTTTTTTTTTTTTTTTCTTTTTTTACATGGTAATGCACATTGGTGTCTGGATTTCAAAGCAAGAAGTTTGTGCTGGCACCTTCTTCTGCCTCTGAACTCCAGTGAGGAATTTCTTCATTTCTGATTTGGAGCTGCTTCTTGTACCAAAGGAATCTTCTGTAAACAAAACTGAATAACAACATTCCTCTTTAAATTCTTATTAAGGTACTTTGGCTAACTATTTCCCACCAACCTCACCGCTGAGTTCTTAAGTTCTCAAGAAATACCTTTAGAGAGTCCCTTATCGGTGACACTGATGACCTAGAGATGACAGTGCTTTTTGTGGATCCAGTTGACAAGTAGGCGTCATACCAAGTGACTGGTATTCCAGAAAAACCCTTGGTATCAAATTATGTTTTTGCAAGCGGATCAGATGCTATTGCTGAGATGCTATACTTTGAACAGCCTCGGTAACTTAGTGCTTGCTGTGCTTGAAAAAAGGGATTAATATTTACTTTTAGCCTTTTTTCATAAGATGTTGAAGTATTGCTTTGTAAATCTAGGTGAGCTTTACTCAGAGAAAGACCAATTAAAATAGGTTTGCGGTTCTTGTTTTTGGATTCTGTCACTTAACTCTTTATGTCCACTGATTTACAGAAATAAAATAGTGCATGGACTGATACATACTGCTTGAGCATGTAAACAAACTCTGCTCTCTGCACAGTCACTCACACATGCGCATCCTGGTTGCTTCGTAAGGAAAAAAAGAAAGTAAACATTACATGGGCTGATTGGGTTCCAGGTTTCAAATGTTTGTGGGAAAAATGGGAAGAATCCAATGCAAAGCCATAATTTTAAGTGCTGAGTAGGAGGTACTATGAGCTTAATGCTCTAACATCTGTTAAGCTTGTTCTCTAAGTAGCAAAAACACATTAATGAGCTAAAATCAAGGCATCCATACAGGGAAAAGAAAGAAAAAATTAGAGTAATATTGTGTGTGTGTGTGAGAAGGAGGCAGGTTGTAAAATACTCGGTTTGCTATTTGCATTTTGTGAAAAGTAAGTAAGAAAGATTTGCCTATGTTTTAAAAAAAATCTGCTTTGCAACTTGTGGTTTATTCTCTTCTTTTTATGAGTCAGCAGCTAATGGCAGTGCTGAAATAGGGAAAAACAGGGAAATTCGTGAGATAGTATCAGGAACAGTGTTATGCAATTTCTTTATAGTAAAATTTCTTGCAAGTAGCTAGCAGCATCTGCAGCCAGCCTTTTAAGCTTCAAGCAGATGGAGTGCAAAATTAAAAAGTGAACATTATCTGTTGAAAAGCATGTCTTAAACCAGCCAAGGGCTAAGAGGAAGATGCAGAATGCTGTAAGTATCCCCAGCTGACAGGTGCAGTATTAATCACTGATAGCAGGAGAATTTTCCTCCCTGTGACAGAGGCATTAGCTTTTGTTAGCCTGACCAGGTCATAGAACCAGGGCCAAGAAAATAAAGCGAGCTTTCTTGCCAATATTCCTAGGTGTTTGACTCATGGCACACCATTATTTTTAGCTGATTGCTCATGGCTTGAACAGATGACCTTGCTTAACAAGATTAGTGTGTATTGCACCTAATCTACTGGGCAGAATCAGGATGCTGGAAGAGAGTAGCAAGTATTTCCATCAGTGCCACAGTATGCTCTGTAGCTTTGATTTTTTTCTAGTTTCTGAATTGTTAGAAGCTAATGATCTGTACAACTTCCTCTAGCGACCCTGCCATGGTGTATGCAGAAGGCAATGTGCTAACTGCTTTGGTTTTTACTGAGCTGCTCAGGAGCTTTAGTGATGGATAGAACTTCCTCACACTCATGCTGTCCGAGAGAAGAACAAAAAAATGGTCCTTGCCCCCCCCGTAGTGGTAGTCTAAGCATGAAATGAAAGATTCAGGCAGTACAAAATGATTGCATGGGGCAGGTTGTGGTAGCAGAACTGCAGAGACTAACCATGTCTGCATGAACCGTTTAAGGGGTAGGGTGAGGGGAGGCTGGGTAGTCGTCTTTAGCCACGGTGTTGGCTTATGCTGTTTTAAATGCAAATGAAACTTTGTCCTAAGTCAGCTGTTACAGTGCTTAATTATTATCTGGGATGATGCTTGGAGTTTTGCGAGATAAGGGACTGACTTTTTTTCCACCTTTTCGTTTCCTTCTGTATTTCACCTGCTACCTCTAACCCTCAGTGATTATAAGTTTGTAATAGCCATCTACAGCAGTGGTTACAAGCCAACCATGGGTGTGAACAGCCACTTATCTTGTGCCAACTCTATATTGGAACTGACACCCAGGGACAGATCTTGACCTGTACTCAAGATGTCTCAGGGAGAGAAAAAAAAAAAAAGGTGTGATTTTCTGTCTTGTAGCAATAAAACAACTGAAACCTGTTGATTCCGAAGTTGAGTACAATATACGTGGCTATATGATCAGCTATTACTGTCTGAAGGCAGAAAGAAGACTTTCACCATTTTCTGTTCTGCTTTTTATGTGAGGCTTTTGGTATACTTTGCCACTAAACTTTAGTTATTTAAGACAAAAATGAGTTTGAAATGTGAATAATTGTGGTGTTCTACTGAGCAGTACTTTCCAAATCTTTCCCCCTTTGCCTATGCCGCTCCCTCTAACCAGGCCATCTTCCACATACAGAAGTAATCCAGGTCACTGCTTTGGGAGAGATGGGCTGCTTTTAAGTAGAGCCATTTTGGTGCTCTGTAAATACTGTGTACTCATCAAATTATAATTGATCCATTCATTTTCTGGAAATCAGAAGCCATGTGTCAGCTGAGTTTTGTGTGTTTCAGAGGCTTAATAGTTTCACACGAGCACTAAACTTGGTACTTGTCTGACACTTCAGATATTTTCTATCAGTTCTTGCTTAGCATTCTCCCAGCTTGATCAAAATGTAAATGTTAACTATTAATTAAGGCCAAACTCTGAGAAATTAAGTATGGTACATTTGTCACTGTATTAAATGTCAAATAGATAAACATAGTGAAATAAGCAACTCATTGTGAATAATTAAATCAATTAACCTCACTTTGTTCTCGTAGGTTGTCAGAGAGTAGGCAGAGATTTCCTGGGATGCTCTCATAACTGAACGCCTTTTCAGCGAATCATTTTCTGAATCTTTAAAATTGTGTCGATTAGTGATGGATAGCTCTTAAAAACCTAACCAGTTTGTTTTTCAGGTGATTGTGGGGGTTTTTTTGTTTTTGTTTTTTTTTGTTATTATTATTTTTTTATTTGAAGGGCTCAAACTTGGGTAACATGTACCAGATTGTCACTTAGTAATTTTAATTGTGGGCATCACACCATGTTTTTTTGGGAGAGGAAGCTGTTTTCAGAGTCTGCGGAAGTTCAGCCTGTCTCGCTGTCTCATTCAGCAGTAATATGTCACTCATTAGCTGGTTGGCTCTGTGGGAGGCAGCAGCTCTTGACTCTTTGTTCCTCTTCAGGTCAGGGTTCAGCGCAGCCAGGCACACCACCCCTTTTGCTACTTCAGGAATGTAAGTTGTTTGCATTGAAGCAATGACATATCTGTAGTGGTTTTTGCTGTCCTATCCACAGGTGAATCCAGTTTACCAGACATCAGCAGCTTGCCCATCTGCCAGAGTTCAGGAAAACCCAGGAGTCCTGGTTGAAATTTTGCTTCTGTGTAAAGCACCAGCTCCTGGTTGCTGCTGAGTTTGGAACCTTTCCTGCTGTTCCTATCTCCTTCCCTCTTTTCCCTTCATGTAGACAGGATACTGTTTGACCACAGCTCATTTCCTTGATTGTAGGAGTGCAGGAACTTTATCATAGCATATATATTCTTACATGCAAATTTACAGTTTACTTTTCAGGAACTTCTGTGCCTTGCAGCTTATATACAGACATTTGAAGAAAAATGGTACAACTAGTACAAGACTTGAAAACTCAGATTAATTAAAAAATGCCAAGTGAAGACTTGCTGCAAAAAAAAGTTCTCAAGCGAAGTGCCTGTACCACATCTCTCCTGTCCTGTTCAGCACAGTTTTCTATCATCAGTCATTTTACCTGTTTTTAACCCCTTTTTTTTATTGTGGCCCAACAGGTTTTATTAAAAATGCACAGTAAGAAGCAGACTCCAGTAAAATACTACGTTGGAATTGATGTTGGGTCAGCCAGTGTTCGCGCGGCTTTGGTAGACGAGTATGGGACAGTGGTGGCACATGCGGATCAGCCAATCCAAATTTGGGAGCCCCAGCCAGACCACTACGAGCAATCCTCTGCAGACATATGGGCTGCTTGTTGCTCAGTCACAAAGGTATGTGAAGAAAAAGAAAATGAAGGAGATGTGTTGCAGGTAGCTCTTCAGGTTCTGAAAGTTCAAGGTCTTCCAGTCATTGGCCTTTAACTTTCAGTTCTGTGCATGCTGGATTACTGTGTAATTTGTAACCATCCTTGTGCAGTAAAGGCATGAGGCAGCGTTTAATGGTGCCTAAACAAAGGCATCGAGCACAAGACAGCTTGATATTAAAGCAGAGCAAGACTTTTATTCTGGTCTAGCCTCACAATGTCTTGTTACATAGGTGAGGAGCTGAAGGCCAGAGTGAAAGAAGCTTGTGCCACAACAGAAAATAGAACGAAAGACCTTCCTTTGTGCAGCTAGCTCAGGGGGAGGAATTACCCACTGCCTTCAGGATTTACATCTGTGGCTTTTGTTTCGCTGGTCTATATTCTATCCACAAGACAGTTCTCTCTGGAGTCAAGGTTGCTCAGAACCTGGTAATGCATATATTTAAAGATGTGCATTGTCCTGCACTGGAGTCACAAAGGAGCGTTTACTGTAGAGAAACTGTAAGCTGGTTTGTGGATGGTGTCGGACATAATGTCTGTCACCTGTGATCCTCATTATAAGAGGATCCAGTATTATAAGACCAAAATAAATTATATACGTTTGTGGATAGTATCAAGCATAAAACCAGGTTGCCAGAAGGGACAATTTGTACACTCTGATCCAAGGACGTACTTGTAGATGCTGGTGGTAAAAGTAAATTGGTGACCTTGCCTGGCAGTGCACATGTAGGCCATTTCATCTTTCTTAATAAAGCCCCAACCATGTTCTAAGGTTGGCTTTTTAAATATTCATGATATGCTTGGTAATTTGCAGATGGACAGTTCACCCATTCTCTTGTTATTGATCAGCCTTTTGAAACATTAATGAGCTTGGCCCTGCAGAAATGCCCTGAGATGAAGGAGACAAGGTGAGGGGGAAGGAAGGAAAAGAAGGGAGTGACAGGAGTGATAGGGAAGAACAGCTTGATGTTAAAGCAGAGAAAGTCTTTTGTTCTGCTTATTTGATTTTTCTCTTTGTGAACTGCTTTGTTCTTGCTCTGGACCTCTTTACATACAATCTCTTATATGTAAGATAGAAAATCTGGTCTCTGAAACTATAGCTTTGCAGAGCCAGTAAGAGACTGGCACTGTAGCAAGTCTAGTGAAAGTCTTTCGTTATAGTACTAATTAAAGTAATTATATTTTTATTGTTGCTGAGAAGTGTCAATTTATTACAGCATTACATTTTAGGTGCCTTGCAACCTCACATGGCACTTAATCCATGTGGGTGTTGCAGGTTTTTTCCCAGTGCTGCTGGAAGCCATGAAGTTCAGACCTTTTGGAGTGGTGATTTTTTTTAGAAAATCTTCCAAAAAGTATGCTACCCAAACTCTTGGTAGCAGAGCTTTTGAAAAGGTGTGCATTGCAGAGGTATTATCACTGCTACAGGTTTTGACCAACTTTATTTTTGGGACCCTGCACAACTACAAGACAAAAAGCTGTGGGCACAATATCACCAAAGCAATTCGAGAAGGTTGTTGCTTCCACAGGTGGGAACCAAGTGAAGTAACTAATGGAAACACTTTCCCCTAATCCTGTGTCCATGTTTCACATGCAGCTCGAGTCCAAGCTTTAAGAAAAGAGAGAAAATTAACCTTGCTAGTTTTCTGCTGTCTTTATTTTCAGATATTTTTGTGCTTCCTGCTTTCATCCAGGGCTGTGGCTGGTGAGATTAGTAAGATTAAAAAGCTATTAAATAACTTTTCATGGATCTTTGAATTCTGTTCTGAAAACTGAAGAATTTTTGGTAATTTGGTGTATTTTTTATTAGAGGTGTTAAAGAGTACTGAATCTCAAATTTTGTCATTTGAGCTTGCATTTTGAACTGGTAACATTTTCTGTACTCATTAGTTCACATGGTACCTGCATATATACAGATGCATTTGTATTCATGTGTGTTTTTGTGTATTTGCAGAAGGTTGTCTGTGGAGTAGATGCTAGCCGAATTCGAGGGGTTGGTTTTGATGCTACATGTTCCCTTGTTGTTGTGGATAAACACTTCCAACCTTTGGCAGTCAACTGTGAAGGTAGGTCCCCAGCACCAAAACTGGTGATACTGTGCATGTTTTGCCACTGATGTGAGTCAATTTACCATTTCATCCAAATACCAAGTTATGGGACTGACTCTTGGTGGTATAGATGATAGAACATTTTTTACAAGAGGATTTTTTTCTGGTTTTATTATTTCAAGTCTACTGTAAAATGAAATTTGAGATAAGAATTGCTTACTATCTGGCTAAAAGTTTGGCATTCTAAGATCAGATTCATTCATCTTGGCTCAGAAAGACTGCTTCTTAAAGAAATCTGTGCTTATTTTACTTTTCTGCATGTTTTCTCCTCCTTCAGACTTCGCTAATCACAGCTTTTATAGTGTGTATAAATGCTCATCCACACTGGCTAAAGGAATGCTAAAAATGTCAGTGTTAGTGTAGTCTAACCGCTTGCTCTGTCGTGGAGCTGCAGGCGAGAGATTCAGCTTGTGTATTTTGTTACACTGGTGTTCTGTCTTTGTCTAGGACAGTGCTAAGCTTCAGAAACAGGCTGTGACCTTTTTCTAAAAATTTTAATTTTTTTTTTTAGTTTTTGGGTAGATGATTCAGAAGACTCCAGAAAAGTCTGTGATGTACTTTTTTTCAGCGACTCCCATTTAAGATTAGGTGTGTGCTAAATCAGTAGCTACAGAGCCATACTCACAATTCTGTGTATGTTCCCTTTCTATTCTCAGATGTATTTGTCATCTCCTCCTATCCTTCTCAAAAAACCAGCTTTGCCCCCAAAATGTCCTTTGCTAAATTTAGATGAGATTATTTCTTTTTCAGTTTGAGAGTCTCTTAGCATCTGTTCAATGCCTAATGATGTCTGGGGCTATTTTGAGCTGTTGAGTCAAATTCAATTCTCATTTCTTATTCTCTGATATTCCCAAGAACTTTGAGTTTACACTGTGGTGTTGTTAAATAAAAAGACAAGAATGCACAGAATACTGTCACACTGGTGTGGGCACGCAGTGGTGTGGTTTCAGACAGTCTCACAGCTCCAAGTTGTATTTCAGTCCATGTCAGAAGTATTGGTGTGTCTCATATTTCTGCCTTGTCTTGGAGTATGTTTTCAAGATTATGCATGGGTGGCTGTGTCATGAAGCTGAGCGTGCAGTGTACTTAGTGTGACAGGAATCTGAAGTGTCATCTGGATTACTGTGCCACCTGCCTAGCAGGTCCTCTGTAGGTTAATGTGATAAAATGTTCTTTGCTGCTTCTTCTCATGTGTTATGCAGACTTGCCAAATGCTTTTTCCTTCCACATCCAAAATAAAAGCATTTCACTGAATTATGCCCCTGAAACTGTATTTCTGAGAGAAATTAGGGTAGTTCTTCTCGTAACAATAGAAGAGGAAAGAGAATCCCTGTAACTAGCCAGCTAGCTGACTAGCTGAGTTAATTTCAGTTTATAACATAATTGTTCAGATTTTGTAACAGTTTTAGTTCTTAGTCACCAAAATGTTTCTTTGTATTGTTAACTAAATATGTGTACTTTTTCAAAAAGTTTGGGTTCTTTGAATGAAATAGTCTACAAGAGCATGGTGTTTCAAGGTTCTTAGATGCTCACAAGCCTGGCTGGTTTCAGTCAACATTCTCAGTGCTCAGCATGTCTTAAAGTTGGCTCAGAGGCTAGGATTTTATCTTCAGCTCTCTCCTGTGGATTATTAGTGCGAACAGAATTTGAGTTTTCTATGTAGAAGTGAAAGTGTGAAGCAGCTTAGAGTCCAGCAACTTACAGTACTGAGGTGGGGTTAAACCAGACCTAAAATAATATCTTTTTTTTTTCCTTCCCAAGGACAAAACTATAGGAATGTTATTATGTGGATGGACCATCGTGCAGTCAGTCAAGTCGAGCGCATCAATGCAACGCAACACAGGGTTCTGAGCTATGTAGGGGGAGTAATGTCTGTGGAAATGCAGCCACCTAAATTGCTGTGGATAAAGGAAGTGAGTATAGCTAAGACTGTGGTGCATTTTTGCTAGTGATTGATGCCCTTTTTTGTTGATTTCTGAGAATGGAATTTCTGAAGCAAAAGTCTTCAGCCTTAGTGTTGAACCCAAAGGTGTACAAAGTAAGGCCGGCCTTAATTTGTGACGAAAATGTTTTGAGGTTCTTTTTTTCCTCTCAGTTATTTATAAATATCTCTGATTTTATTGCAGTTTAGTATTTCCTGATTGAAACATTTTACATGCCTTTCTTATCGAATTTTAAGGTTAGATATGCATACAAATTGAGTTGCAGGTAATTAATGAGTCCTCGAAGTATCCTAGGAGTTAGTTATGGAGGCGTATTTCCTGCTCCAGCTACTGTAGCTGGGCTTGCTTACAGGGGTGTAGGTGCTACTTCTGGGATGGATTTGCAGGGGTTTGAAAACAGCACACTCTGAACATTGGATATCCTGGCCAGAGGTACTGCCTTTGAGGCGTTGCATCCAACAGTGAGGGGGTGTCTGATGTCTTTGGCTGCTGGTAGAGAAACTGTTCCTTAGAGCTTCAGTTCAGTTCTGTCCCACCTGTAGGAAGCAGACCATCTGTAGAGGGAAGGTGTTCCGTTCGCAATGTGGAACTCTACCTCTGTCTCGTGTTTAAATTTTGTGTGTTACAGAATGACATATGGCCTTTTAATAGTAACTGTCAGATAAAAGGAGAAATGCTTGCCACTTGAATTTTTTACAACCTCCTCCAGTCTGGCTTTTACATTTGGTCTCAATGATGCTTGCTGTCATTTTAACAAAGCCCAAATGTAAATTATTTGCTGCAAGTTTCAAGTAGCCAAAGTATCCTGTTCTTACAAACATGAAACATCATATAGTAACTAGGTGCAGATTGGAGAAAGTCAAAGAAATTAACTCATAGAAGCAGGTACTGACAGATTAATGATAATAGAGGATAATTAAAGTTGTTTATAGATGCTATACTGAAATAAGAATATCCATCTACTAGTTCTTTACTTTTTGAGCTATGAGTATCATATGTCAGTCATTTTATAAGTAATAAGCAGTAAGCTGTAAAAACCTTAAATGAGTCCATTGTGGTTAAAACATTTTTATATTGCAAAGTCTGGATTATCAGTACCTGACTGATCAGGAAAGGCCAGCCTATGAGGTCTCCAAATGTGCTCACTCAGAGATGTAAGTCTATGCTATGGCCGAAAAGCGCTCTGACATAATTGCTGTAGTATAAGGGGAAGAGCAAGTATTGCAGGGCTTGTTTCCTCCATGAGCAAATGGGTGGGCAGTAGAATTCACCTTACCCTCCATGCCAGCCAGTAGCAGAGACTACCTGGCAGAAGGGCGTCACAGAACAGGACTTGTTCATATGGCCCCTTTCAGCTCCTGACATACTAGCTAAAGGGATTATTGTCCTTAAAAGAGGGGTTTTCTTTACCTCACTGTCTGCTTGCTGAGCTGCTCACGCGACAGTTCCTGCATCCTGAGTGGACTAGCAAAGACATACTGTTAAACTGCTTAAGCTTACCCTGCTGAACTCAGGCACCTTAAGCAACATCTGCAGTAGTGAGAAAGAACAAGAACATTTATTATGGAGTCACTTGTAGTCGGTTGTGATGTGGGCGTGTAGTGTTAAACTTTTTAGCTTCGGAGCATTATATGATCGAGTCTTTGCTTACCGCTTCTATACTTGTTGCAAAGTAGGAGGGTGAAAGGAATTGTATAAAGAGTGACGGTTTATTTTCAGTGTCAATCAGAGTGATGCGCCTATGTATTACATGACTTCTAGGGCTAGCAACAAAGGTTCTTGTTGGCCTCTGGTAGCTGAAATTCGGCCTTGTGTGATGCAAGTGTTCTCACTTTTTTGCTAAGGAAGGCAAATTTTACAATAACTTTGAATGTCATATTCTCCAAATGAGAGCTAAAACACCAGTTTGCACATACGTTGTTACGCAGTGGAGTGTCTTCAGGTGGTCTACAAATAATAAATTACATAAGTCTCTTCAGATTTTTTGTTATTAATATTTTATAGATGAATAAACTGTGACACAAGTATTAAAGGCATGGACAGGAAAACTGCTTATAAAATGGTACTTAACGTTTCCTTCATGTATTTTGAGTTGTATCATCTTTCTTTTCTGTGCTTACTGTATTTCCCTCCTGCTAATACTGCACAATTCCCAGAGGTGTGGCAGAGTGAGATTTTGATATAGCTCTTATACCACAAGGAAAAAATACTCTATTCTGATGGCAGGATTATTTGTTAAGCTAGGTGATAATGTACAAGCTGGCAAAAAGGAAGATTGGTTTTCACATCCTAGGGAGAGTCACAGGATTAACAGGTAGAAAGAAACATTTTATTTTTATTTTATCCTTTTTAACTGAGAATATCTGAAGGCTTTGTGAAGTTGAAACTGGAATTCCCATTGTGCTGCTATTTAATTGTGAAAACTGGTATTCAGAATATAACTGTACTGTACCTGATTTGTGCAGGCCACACACTAAGTCAGTTGGCTAGATAGGAACTTCATGGGCGTAAAATTAGACTCTCTTGAAAACTGTGGCTCTTGGTGCTGCTGAGGCCAAAGTGGGATCGTTATGAGCACTGAATGTTAGGGATGAGACGTGTTGGCAGAACTGCTTGGGGAAGCCTTACATAGTGTCTGCCCACACTGGGTGGCTGGGGGTGACCATGGCCTTTGGTCTCTCCAGCTTTCCTGCCTACTGAATGTCACCCAACATGCTACCAGCAAGATTTCTTTAAAGTAGTGTAGATCGGAGTAGTTCATTTCTCTTACTTAAATCCTCACCTCTGCTCATGTTTTCTGTATCATATGTGAAATAACCTTTCCTACCAAGCTACTGCTTGATCCAGTGAGCAGCGCAGTCTCAGGAGCCGCTTTAAAATAAGATGCCTCTCAAAGAATCCCAGATGTCTGTTGCTATATTGCAAAATGCTCTCCCAGAATTTTCTGCCAACCTCTGCAAATATGTACAGTTGGTTCAGCTTTTTTCTGAAAACACTCCCAGTATTTCTAGAACTATTTCCAGCCATCTGACTGCAAGTGGTGCAGCCTGCTGCTCGATGCAAGAACCATATTGGGTCAGACCAAAAATCTGTTTGACTCACTATTTGATGTCCGATCAGTAGTGAGTGTCTTGCTCTATTGATTTAGCTAATCTTTTCTGAACCCACGTGTACTTTTTGCACCTACTGTGTCCTGGGTAATGAGTTCCACCGTTTAACTGTACTTTGTGTCAACGGGTATTTTTTTCCTGAAACAAGCTCCTAGAATTTCATTTGCCTTTTAGTTCTTGAAGTGTATGAGGCAGTGAACTATATCATTCCCAATCAACATCTCCATGCCATGAACCATAAGGATGGTTTTTTTTTTTTTAATTTTCCTTCCTTATTCCTTTCTTAATATTCCTCCCTAATGTTGTCATATACCTGACAGTATCCCAGGAGCTTGAGGTGAACAATGGATTGGACACATTCTTCCATGACTGGCCATAATCAAAACTGGCTAAACTGAGGTGAAGCCAGAAGCTACTTTGGGCCTTTGGTCCTTTGACAGGCGTCACATTTCTGGAAAATTTTTGATCAGAAAGCTTGACATGACTAGAACACATACAACACATGAATGTTTATAAACAAACAAAAACCAGAGCCATACACATTGTACAGTCGTGCTCCAGGTCAGCGGGTACACCCTAATTTATGAAGGTTCACTGTTGACTTTTGCTGTGAATTCCTGGAACTTTTTTTGAACTCCCCAGGAATTTAATGTTTCTGTTATGAAATGGTTTTGCTATTTCCCCCCTGTACATCTTTGCCAGGGATTGGTGCTGTGCACATTCCATATCTGCTTGTATTGATCTAAGTTTTGCAGAGAGGATGCAGTGGGGAAAATAACTTCTTTGTATCTGAAGTCATGATAAAATAGCCTGGTACTGATAATTAAGAACATTTTATAAATCCATTGAAGTAACCAGCAGAGTTAACTTTTGTGTCATTGGGAAAATGTTTGATACTTTTCTTTTAATCAAACCTCATGTATTTCTAACAGTAAACAGCATGTAATGGGAAGAACCTTAAAATTAATTCTAATTAATGAAGTTCCTTTCAGTGGATCCTTAGTTCTTTGGAACTCTTAACATGCTTTTCTTGAGCTTCAAAGTTTATTTAGGCAAGCATAAATATAAATGTTTCTTTTTGAGTTTATTGCTAACTAATAAATATTCAAGATCTCCCTTGACTTTTCCATGTTCCATGTTCTGTAGATTCAGTCATATGAAGCTGGAGTCTTGCTAATACAAGTTGCACAAATGTGACTGTAAAGTAAATTAGTTTAAGAGTCATTGAGGAGACTAGTGATGTAGGAGACTAACTAGATGCCCTTTGAGAAGTAAGTGATTTAAGGTATTGATACTGAATGACCCTTTGGACTGTTGTACCTCAAGGTTAGTTGTGTGTACATTGTCATCAAAGCCTCCCCCTCTACGATGCTGACCTGACCATGGAAGGCCATATTAGGAGATTCTGTCTTCTCACTTTTTGCCCTGGGCTTTCCTAACTGTAGTATCTGAAAACTTGACCTCTGTGAGGAAGGATCTGACATAGGCCAGTTCAGCAATATTGCTAAGTTTTGAGTGATTAGGCTGTCTCTCAAAGAAAGGAACTCAATTTCTATTACTTGAAGAATTTTCATCTAAGCAATTAAAAGCATTACTAAAAAATATGACTTTGCAAATTTACTCTGAATTCGTTGGAACTAATGAAGAGGGAGGAGAAGGGGGAGAGGACTAGGGTGACCTAACTGTGCTTTTCCATTTCCATCATCTTGTTACTAGAATTGAAGTTGAAGATGACCTCACTCACTCTGAGGAATGAGTTGACATCATTGTATGAGAAGGAGATACTGGTCTTTATCTCTGTGGCTTTCTTGTTACGCTTGACTTCTATTTATTTGCAGAGTGATGTTGCAGTTTTTCTCCGAAGTCACAGGTTACTCTCATCTGCTTTGTTTTGACTTTCTTTTCCATATAATGCTTTCTCTTTAACCATTCATCTCCTTGCGTTCCCACAGTACACAGAATAGAGATTTAACTAGAGACTAGAGGCTTCAGGGTGTATTCTGTTTTTCCAACTCTTCATCTTTATTCCATTTTGGTTCTGAATTAAGAAACTAAACTATGGAGGCCAGAATAGGCCGAGATCTCTCCTTTGAATTGTATTGGCTTACATTCAGTTTAGTTTGATCTCTGCTGAATCATTTTACCATCTGGCATCTAGTGCGTAGTCTACATGAAGTTAATTGGGTGGTCTTGATGTTTGTGATTGCAGATAGGTGTTTATATGACAAAGCCATCACTGCAGGTGGAGTCTGCCTGTCGGGGACCGCGGTTTGTAGTAAATGATCAACGGAACGCAGCTACTGTATAGCCTATGGGGCAGTCTTGTTAAAGTGTGCCCATCTGTGGTCCACTTATGAGGAGCCATGTATTTCTCTGCCTCTGTGGACCATGTGTGGTGATAAAGAGAGTCCAGTGTTAAATCTTTAATGTAAAACAAAATAAATGTAAAAAAGCTAAGTTCTGTGGATACTGTCACATTTGATTTTTGAGTGTGGTCAGCTGGATTAAGAAAGTCAATTGTAGCTGAAGTTGAAATACAGAATCGTTATCCTTTCACAAATATGTGGAAACCAGCCGAAAGATAATTCTGACAAAGTCTTCCTGAAGTCAGTAAGATAAGTTTGAATGTAAACTTCACTGAAAACGAAAGTAGTCCCTAATTACTAGGTCTTACAAAATAACCAATTAAATTCACTCCTCTTGCTGTTGCTTCCTTAGATTTCTTCATTGTTTAGAATTACCCTGCTAAACAATATTGCGGTAGTTCTTTACTGCTGTAGTTGCAGGTACATTTTCTGCAGCTTTGCTAAGCAGGTTGTGCTGCTTTGTTGACTTTGGCTAAAGAAATTGGATGTTCACTGCCTGCATGAGTGTGTAGATAGTTCTGGTAGGCAGATGCGTGCATATGAACTGAAAATGTAGGTATGTACCCCTTCACTTGGAAATTATTTTACTGCAAATGTTTGTTAGTACAACGTGACTGTACGGATGTCTATACTATGGCAAACCAACATGACAGCAGCGAGAGCATAGCTTAAACAGAGCAATGTAACAACTGCAGTGAAGATCTGTCCAGATCTAGAATTATTGTATTTCTTTTCCCAGACGTAGCAAAGGAAAAATTCTTGTTTACTAATTTCCGGCTGGAAATTTTATTATAGCTTGTGCCAAAATGAAAGGATGCTTGTTATGTTTTCCTCATACTAATGACATTACAAATCAGCTATTTCTAAAAAATAGTAGTCCCATTAAATCAGAGATGCTGTAGCTTATTCTAAATGGGTGGGGAATGATGGACTGGGAGTAGGTATTTACTTGGTAATTGTCCCCGAATGAAATACAGTCTTCCTATACTGTGCTTTCACAACTGTGTTCTTAATATGGTATGTAAGAGCAAAAAAGAGCCTCCCTTTAAGAAAAAAGCAACTTCACGGAATGACTGGCTAGCATATCATTCCTCCGCAATTAATAACTAAAATCTTAGTTGTTCAGTAGTTTTTCTTTCTGGCACAGTGGTCAGTGATCTTTCTGTATGTTATAGCTCACATCTTCAGTTACAGCTGCTGTTTTGTGCCTCATTGTTCTTGTTACTGTACACCTGTGACTTGCAGCTACCAATGGGATAATTTGCATAAACAATTAAAATGTGTCTTACCCTGGCTATGGAGGGAGGAAGAATAGTGGCTATACTGGCGTTAGCTTGGCAGCAGCTTCTTTGTTGATGCATGTCTTCTCCATTGCTTGCTGCCTTTGCAGCTGGCTTTTTTCTTTGTTGAATGTGACTGAATATTTTTCCATTAAAATAAATAATAAATTCCATGTTAAGTGAGAATGAGTCGAAGCTACTGAGTTTGCAGTGGAACTCTTGGTTAGAACTGTATATAAATGATCTAACAGCTCTGTGTTATCAAAATCCATACATAGTGCAGACATGTATGCATAAGTTGTACTTTGGCCTGTTGAGTTTGGCTTTTAGTTGCAGTTGCTAATCAAGCAGAAGTACCATTTAAAAAAAGGATGAACAATTGAGAAGTTTGAAGCACCTAACACCTCTAAGTATGTCCAACTTAGTCTGTCTCCCAGCTGTATCTCTCCACTCCAGTGCAGTGTGATGAGGCTTACAACATGCTCGCAGATTGTCCTTCTTGCCTTGTTACAGCTTCTGCCAACTCAGCCTTTAATGTGCCTGGTCTGTCCTTCTGTAGCCCTTTCTGACCTGGACTCTGATGCTTGTCTGACTTGTGGTGCTATGCTCAGGGTGCCTCAGGGAGCTGAAAATACCTGTACGTGCCAAAGACAGTGTCTTGGTGGTAGAGGCAGTGTGTTGCAGCAAGGCAGTGTCCTCCACCTTCAGCAGTAGCCTTACTCTAAAAGCTTCCATTCCAAGTTCCCCCTCTCCCCCTGCCCCAGTTCCAACCTCAAGATGAATCTGAAAATTCAGTTTGTTAATTTTTTACCAATTAGAGTGCAACTGGTAGTTGATTGATCAGTTTACAGCCTTTGCTCAGAGCCTATCTTGGGTATCTCAGAACAGCTCTATCACATGGCTTGGTAGCTGATCTGAAGTGTGGGAGATCCAAGTTCTAAGTCCTTGCTTTGTCAGAACTGGAGTAGGGCATGGGACATCAGTTTCTTATATCCCCATGAGTGTGTGCATTAAGTCTTTAGTTTGTCTTCCTTTCACACAATGTATATTTGTTCTCTATAATTTAGACAAAGAGAGACTGATACACTACATAGCCTTCTATTACAGATTGCCTGGGAGACTGAGATTCAAATTTGGGGTTGATTTGGGAAAAGCAGACGGTTCTTCAGCAAATGAGTCTCTTTTCTGATTTTCAGATGACTTGGATTTTGACCTGATATGGAACTTGAATGCTCACGCCAGCTTTCTTTTTTACAGTAAATGATACAATGTTTTTCTGCTTCCATATGTCCCTCCTGGTTTTAATCTAGATTTCTAACACACCAGTTTGGGATGATTTTTGAATTTGTGGGTTTTGGCTGATAAGGAGCCATGAAATTCAGACTGATATGCTGTGCTGAATAAGACGGTTTGCTTTTAGCCCATCTTTAGTTAATCCTGTGGCCAACAGGGGTCTGGTACAAAGGCTGTCTATAATGGCCTGTAAGATAATTTGGCTCATATTTAATCTGTACTAGCAATAACAAAAGCCAGGACATCTTTGGGTTTTATAGATATGTTTTACTTTTGGTGGAAAAAAATGCGTTTTCACAAATATTAGATGTCTGAAGATCACTTCATCTTACAAGAAATTATATACTCAGTAACAGTAGAAATCAAAGGTTTCCTGCACAGAAACAAACTGCCTCACGAAGCCAATAAAATATGAACATGAAAGCTCCTTCAGCTTTCCCAAGGAGAATGTGCCTCCAGGTGTCTCCAAAAAATTTTATGGGATGCTGGAGCTCACGTGAAATTCTACCTGTGTGCGTATTTTCAGTCCAATTAAGAAGTGAACAAATACATTTATCACAGTACAAAATTGTGCAGTATGGCTTCGTGATCATCTTTGGACTTATCAAGGAATAAATGGGCAATGGAGGCCTTCCCTGTGCTCTATATCAGTTTCCTGATCCCTCACTCTCCTAGACCCTTCTTGTCCAGGAAGATGAAAATAATTCTTAAACTCTTTGCCCCCAGGTGTTTGGGATTGTCTGTAAGGATCTTAAAAAATTATTGTTTGGAGGTATAGTTGTTAAAAAACCCCAAAACAATCAGAGAGAGAGGTGAACAAAGGGGACTCCATAAGTACTCCTTGAAAATAGAAAGATTAAATTAGTTTCTTTACAAGTGAGTTTGGAGGGTGAGTTGCAGGATGTGAATACAGGATTGGGAACGTTCCCAGATCTTTTCCACAATCCTTTTAATGTGGTCAGATTCCTGACTGTGAATGAAAATAAATTAGAATTGACTTCAGTGAGTGTCAAAAACATGGAGACTTTTAAATATGCTTGGGAAGAGCATCAGGGCATGCTATGATTTTTTTGTCTGTATTAATTAGTGATGACAAAGCATCAAGATGGCAAAGAATGAATCATTTGGATGTTCATGAAACAACATATTTTAGTGTCACTAACATGTGGCTTTTGGGATTTCTTGAAGTAACAGCATAAGGATCCAAGGAGTATCTTTGATGAAACAGATTGGTTTGAAGAGGGCAGTTATTCTTAATCCAATTTTTTTCTCATTAACACTAATAGACAAACTACTCCTGTTGTTTCTTGAAGACTGTCAGATAACTTAACAATTCATAGTGGCTTATATCAAAATAATCAGGCTGAATGACTGTTGTATTAAACTATGGAGCACCTTTGCATTCATATGTAAAGTTAAATTTGATGTGAGTAGCAGCTACATACATCTAGGAGGTAAGCTTAAACCTGAGTGATTAGGGTCAGACATCCAAAGGTTGTACATTTTATATTAAAAAGTTGTAATTGGAGCATTTCCTTTTTGAACTCAATAGAAACTCGGTAAGTTTTAGAAGTTTAAAGAACTAAACTCAAAGAAGACAGATTCTTTGCATGGTCCAAAACTAAACATAATTTTGATTTTCTTTGTCCTTGCGCAGTTGCACCTTAGTTTCTGGAATTCATACATTCCATTTCAGTAACTTTCTGGACTTGTAAGATTTTGGTTTGATATCACATTTGAATTAAGTTATAGAGCCAAATAGTATTTCTTAAAATTGAATTATCTTTTATTTTATTTCAGCGCGTACATTCTTGATACTGCAGGTAATTAATTTTTACTCCAGATAATGTATGGCAACTTTTAAAATGCAGATAATTTAAATTGTCCTGGTAGTTATTGACAATTTAGTGAATAATGTGAAGAACAAACAAAAAAGTTTTGAAAAGAAAAGCATAATAACAAAGCTAGAACCTTTGCTAAAATACTTTGGCCTTCTGCTCAGGGGTGTACCACAGGTTCTTACAGGGTCTTTTGGGGGGAGGGGAGAGAACTTGGAGTTGCTGTTGACAAAATTTGTGCTGTGGAGGAGACTTCCTGAATGTTTAATACTTCTCTAAAAAAGCCTCTGCTTCTGGAATCTTGTACAAGAGTCTTGGCCTGAATTTACGGAGGGCAGATGAAAAGGGTGGGACCTGAAAGCTAAAAGACAAGAAGGCAAATAAATCATCCCTCAAATTTCTTTTGTAGAGATGAAGACCCACATAGTTGCCCATCTCATGCACTTCTGAAGTAATCTCTCCAGCTCTGCCTTAGCCTACCAGATCCAGCTGTTGACCTAACTTGTGTTCTTGCTGAAGCTGTGCCGTCTAGCAGGGCTCCATGCCCAAAAGGCCCCAGCTAGGATTTGCATGTCTAGTACAACAGCTGCTCTGAAGTGAGTAAACTTTGTGCTGTTTCAATTGTTTAAAAAGCTGGTGGAGGCTTTTAAAGCAATTTTATCTTCCTGTGTAAGTCTGAGTTGTCAACCTTGTGGTTGGCAGCACTGACTTTTCTTTGGTTTTGGTATTCTTCAGTTATTTTAATGTACTGAGGCCAGAGCTGGCCTTTGGATGGTATTGTTGTGTTGCAGGACAGTGATGCTCACTCTTTATGTCACACTGAAATAAAACGTTACTCTTACTTTCTTCGCGTTCATCGTTGTCTGATACCCGTGGCAAGTGTGGGGATTGTTTTTGTGGAAAAGTCATTTTAAGAATATGCATTGCTATCATAAGCTGAAATCAGACTGAGCTTTGGAGATAGAAACAAAGACTAGAGCCTGGCCCAGGTGATATGGTTGGCCTCTCCCAATAGACTTCTTGCTTTCTGGACCACTCTGCAGAGTGTAGTGTTGGAAACTCTCTGTAAATGATCTGTCTTGGTGAAGAGTTTTTTAGGAGTTTGGAAATGTCACATGGCTATCAGGAGCTTGCAGGTATCATACTCTTAATTGGAGAGGTTTCCTGTAACTGTCTTCAGTTATTCCCTCAGCTGAAGAAATAACATTGAACTTCTCTTCAAATGGAAACTTAGGTATTCATACTGCTTGTGTGTTTTTATGCATTTCAAAGAAATTTTGCAGAGGGGCAGAGTTTGCAAAGATGAACTCCTGTTAATTGTTCATGTGAATTCGTGTGCGTGCTGTGATAGCAACTGTAGGGTTGTAGTGTGGATTTCAGGATGGTTGGTACTGGTTAATCCAGGCAGTTGAGAACTCCTGAACGTCCCAGCTGTGGAAAAAAGCTTCACTGAAAGCTCTCAGGTTCTTTCATGCTTCAATCGTGTTTTAGTCATTTTGAAATAGATTTGAAAACTTTATTCTTGTGCTCACAGAGCTGTTTAGTTTTTTTTCTTGTACTTATAAGTCAAAATACTAAATTTGAAATGGTGAATTTTAGAAAGTAGGGCATTCTTCAAGCAAATATTTTTTGAGAAAGTTGTGTATTGACTTCAAGACTGCTCTGACATTGAGCAGCTGACGGGGAACAGAGAGAGCCCACGCTATTGATCTGAAACATGTGCCTCCATGAACTCTTCGTGGGAAACTCTTCTCTTATGATCAGTCTGTGGTGAGGGAAAGGCTCAGTTCTTCAGGCAGTAAATCTCTATAAAGCGAGTAGGGCAGACTGAATGATCAGAATATTGGGTTTGGAAAAATTGACATTTTTACATAAATAGCAGGTTTCTTAATTGCATTAAAATAAGGACATGATCATGACTGGCCTCTAATATCTTCACTTCTAAAAATTTTTTTGTTAGAACTTGCAAGAATTGTGCTGGGAGAAGGCAGGATACTTCTTTGATCTTCCAGATTTCTTATCTTGGAAAGCCACAGGTGTCACTGCAAGGTACGTTAATTCTAATGACATGATTTGGTCTTTTTTTATCTATTTTCTTATGTATGTTTCTGCTTTGATTCATTTTGACCGGACATGCTGTTATGTACATCTGTCTATAATTCAGCCTGCTCCAAAACATCTTGAACCTATCTCCTGCTTCCATTGTGCATTCCTGAACACAGTTGTTCCTGTGAGCAGTGTAATTCACAGATACAGTATGTTGCTACAACTGTCGGTTAATTGGTCTTGTACTCCATTTTGGAACATAAATATGATTGTTCTAGTTACTGTGAAATATGCTTCTAATAATTCTTTGAAATCTGTTTTTGTTGACAAATGTATTGACTTTTTTGAGAATTGGAAGAAAACACTTCTTTGCTATGTGGGAGGGATCTGGTAAAGTCTTGTTTAAAATGGTCACTTCACTGTAAAACACAGCAGCTGTATTGATCTCCAAAAGCATCCTAGAATACTTGCTGAGCAGCTTAACAAAACCCCTTTAAAATCTTTGTTAAAGTGACCAGTGCAAGTGAAGTACATTTGCAGATAAACTAGTCCTTCTGAAAAGTGAGGTACAGCATTATTTATATTATTTATTTTAAATAAAGTCCTATGAACCAACTCCATACCCAGCTCAGTGCAGTTCACAATTATTTCCATTGCAGTTTGTGGAGCTGAAGATGTGCAAAAAAGTAGTCTCAAATGAAAACTGATCACAGGACAGTTTTAATGTCTCTGGAAACTGAAAATGCCTTCGCATCAGACATGGTTCTGTTTATTTGAGTGCTCTCTTTCTCCCTACTTAGTCTCCATGATTGACAGCTATTGTTAATATCTTGTATTATAGAGGAGGGACATGCTAGATGATAATTGAAAGACAATATCTCAAATCTTCCTTCCTTTGGACTTTTAGTCAGATTCTGCTGTGTGCTGTATAACTATGAACTATGTAACAGAAGAACAACTCTCACCCCAAAGATCTTGCAATCCAAGCAGTCCTGTCGTCTGACCCAACTCTAACTTCAAGAGGATAAATCGCAGGCTCCCAGAGGATGTGCCATGCAGGGGGTCCATCTTGTCAAAGTCCTCAAGACTTGGATTTAGAACTAGCACCCTTTGGTTAGGGGACTGGATGGAGAAAGGTGACTGCTTTGTTCCGATAAACTGTACAAGGGTGCGACAGAACAAGTGCTCCTCAAATTTAGGCACAGTCATGTGTGAGAAAAGTAGCCATCTGTCCTGGTTTTTGACGTAGTTGTGGGATATGATGACCCAGAAAATAAATGCCACTTTGTTGTGTTACAAATTCTTGCGATTTGTCTACTATTAGTGCTGTTTAATAGGTTGGGGGAACATTTTCATCTGCTTTTACATGCGGTAGCGGTGTCTTTATTCTACCCCTCGTATTTGGCTAGGGACCCTGTTCGGAACTCAGTTCCCAACATAGTTTTAATTTTGCTTTGTGATGAATAGATGGGATAAAATGTATGAGCCTTGGACTAGTGGTCACCTGGTGCTAGTGGCTGCAGAAGCTAAAATAGAATACAGTCCATGTGAGCTTGGAGTCAGATATCATTTGGAACTTACTTTTAAAGGAAGGGAAACAGTTTCTGGGAGAATGATGATATATTTGAAAGAGAACTCTTATCTTGTTTGAGCAGAGGGATCTCCAACATTGATGAACAGAGTTCCTGCTCTTCCCAGATCTTCCTTGATCCATAGCATGTTCTGTGTGTCTTGTTTTTAGTAGTGGCAGCCATACTGCATAAAAGAAATCCCTCTCTCTGCCCTTTGCTCTCCCCATCTATCTTAACCTCCAACCTAGTGTAGCTTGTGAGAGCAGATGAAAAGAACAACATGCCTTCCTGTAGACTTAAAAATGTCACTGTTACTATGACAACTTCTTTAGCTGTGAGGAAAGGAATGATTGTCTTGAAGTACAGGAGTTAGACTAGCGATGCAGCTATCCAAGTTGCAGAATTAATGGATCGCTGCTAACAACTGATGCTGCAGTAGCAGGAAGTCTTGATGGGAACTAAGATAACAGCATGCTTAGTGCAGTAAAGCTTTTTATCATCTTCTTTGTATTTGTTCTGAAAATTCCCATTTTGTTTTTTCACAAAATTCTTGCTAGAGTTACGCCATGCCTGGTAATTGCTGTTCCAACATAGTATTTATCCACCTGTTTGCTGCGTGTACCTGTCAGTGGTTGTAATTTCTGTGAGGTCTTTGGGGAAGGGCAGGTGTTTTCTTGGGTGTGTTGTTAAGTATCCAGCACCGTAGGACCCTAATTCCTCCTGGGAACTTCTATTGCAATAAATATTACTAATAACAGTGAAAGAGCAAACAGATTTTACAGTCTAATGGTTGTATTCTCCAGTGCTCATCTAATCTCTACATCTAACCTGAATTCCTGAGCTTAAAATTCTCAATGTCCTCTGCAACCTTTGCATGCAACCAAAATGTACGGCAGGAGTGAGTATATAGGAGCTTAGAGTATGTTAGCAGAGTTCCTCTCTACTGTCCCTCATGGATGCCTTCATTTAGGAGGCAGTGTTATTTGTGGGTGTGGGGAAGGAAGGAGAAGGATGGGGCATGAGTAAGGCTGTGGACTTGGTGTAGTTGTCGGGCTGCCATGGCTTGCACTGAACTTTGGGACTGTCTAAACTCAGTGAAGCTCAGTTTCTGCTTTGGAAGTAGGTCTGAAAAGGGAGAGTATAGCGGTAATGACAGCTCCTTGGTCCTGCTTGGCTTTGGCTTTGTGTTCTTAGCTGTAACTTTCTGGAGGTGAGGCAGAGAATCTCTCTTAAAAAAAAAAAAAGCTGCAGAAGATGATACTCAAAAGTTTTTACTGGCCAGTTCATTTCCTTAGAAATGACATTTTGATTATTCAAAAACTTTTTGATTGTATTGATGGATGTTGTAGGAGAGAAAGTAATGTTGGGAAAAGACTTTCTGGACAAAGTCTTCCCCCAGCCTTTTTTTGAGAGTCTCCTGTTTTGGATAAGATAGTTCCCTGTACATCCTCATTCGCTGCCTTAATGTGCTCCTCCAAATTAAGCCCATTGTTTTGGCTCTAGTGGAATGTCTTCTGGGTAACAAAGGAGGAACAAAAAGACAGGAAAATAAGGACAAGAAAGTTCTGTTGGAATCAAACTTAATTTTTTTTTCTTCCTGTGCTCTCCACCATGCAAACCTGTTTCTTGGGAATTTCCTTGTAGTTTGGTGAATGTTCATGATACTATGGAAGTGTGAATTTATGAAGATGATGATTCTTACCGCCTTTTCTCCCTGTGAGCACCAAGGAGCCTATTTGTAAGGCAAGACACAGTGTTAGTCATTGTGAATCATAAATAACTTGGTCCTGATAAAAGAAAGATTTATTGTTTTAGATTTGTTTTGGTGATGGGGATTTTACCGAAATAAATGCAATTCCAAGGACATTTCTGTAGGAAAGACTTCTTCACACATGGAAACTATTACTTTTGCTTCTTTGAATTTTTAGGGGGCTCTTTAAAACATTTTGTGTGTAACCAACATTTAAAAACTATGTATAGTCTTTTTGGCTTCAGTGAGGTTACTCAGTGCACAAAATTAAGTAGTGTGTGAGACAGGATTTGAAGTATTTGAAAAGTACTTGCAGTGTGTTTCTGAGTGTGAAATGGTTTGTCTTTCACCTTTGATTCTGCTGGCTTCAATTGCCTTGTTGCCAAGTCTTTTCCAGTGGAAAAATAATAAATACTTCTCACCTGAAAGGTGAAGACTCAAACGTATTCTGAGATTTTTACCTACTTACTTTGAAATTGCTGTATATCTCAGGGAGCAGCGTCCACCCATCAATTGCAAAGGGTAAGTTCCAAATCATTGATTCCCATTGTTCTCGGAAGATTGTTGCCTGCAGTATTTCATATTAAAAACAGTTATTTATTATTTCTCCTTTGGGTTGATGAAAAACTGTTGAATTGTTCTGGATGATCCAGATGGCTGACTATTCTGCTTTAAAAAATGTTACTGACAGCTCTTTAGTTAAAAAATTTAAAACTTTGGAACTTCTCTGCTCTTGGCCCTCAAGTTTGCAACAATGAGTGCTCATTTTGCCACTTGAATACTCAGTTGTCCTATTTCAGAAATGCTGTTGTGGAGGGGAAGAGAAAGCTGTTTTTTTTCACAGACACATTAGCAATGCTTTTCAGAGGCTCAGCACTTTTACTCATGGTGAGTGTGACTCACTGCTCTCTTCCACCCACCATCTATGACCTCTGATAGCCTTATCCAAAATACCATATACAGGAAAAGTTATCTTAATAAAATCTAAATACCTATCTGCTTTATTTACAAGTTATTGTATTATGCATTATGTATTGAATTCTTATTAGAGATGCACATCTGTAATTTTATTGTATTTCTGAAGTCCCATGAAGGATTACATTGCAAATAAGAATATGGCTGAGCTGTTAAATTGGGTAGAATTCACACAGAAATTTCTCTAAGATCATGTGTATTTAGATCCACCATTCTGCCACAGGGCCACTTCCAATCATAAGCAACTCACTGGAGAATTAGCTAGTCTCTACTGGATTTACATGGTTTAAGATGAGCTGTAACGAAAGAGGTACTAAACCTGTGGAGGAGGATTTGGAAACATAGGGAAGAATGTTAGGCTGATGTTATTGGGGTAGAGGGTGTCCAACATCACGCTATAAGCCACCTCCCAAAATTGCCAAAAGAAATTGGAACAAACTGAATATTTGTGCAAAATAATTTTTTCTGTTATTCTTAGTCTCTAGGTATGTTAATAGTTTCTTAGTCTCTAGGTATGTTTAATAGTTAGTGTTATGTAGTAGAGACTTCATCTCATATGTGAATGTTGACCCAAATAATTTTCCTGTGCAAACACTTGTCCAGTCAGTCTTCAACTGCTAGCCATCGTGACAGGGCAAATGGTGTAACAGAGATGTTTTGTGTATTTTTGGGGGATGTTTTGTAAATTATCTCCTTCCAACAGATGTCGGGATCATGAGTTTCTCCAGAGAAAATCAGCTTGATAAGAAAGAAATTCATACTGTTATGGTAATTACAGACTGCAAAGTAAAAGACAAATGCTTGTAGTTCATAAAAAGCATTTCTTGGAACCACATAGCTAATATTAGACTGTATCTGTGTGTGAAAGAGTGGTGTCTTTTTAATATGCAGTATATTTTCAACGGGAAAATACCTTCATAGATTTATTTTCTTTATGAGAAAGAGGCTAGTTCCTGGGCTTGTGTGAATTGAAATAGCTGACTCTCTATGTTAAGCAGTGATTAAGACCTTAAAATTTACTTGTAACCTCTTTCCAGTTGCTTATTGTTAGGGCTAGAGATGGCTCTGTTGTACTGATTTAAATCCAGGGAAGTCTTCTGATGTTAGCGGGGTTGATGCAGAGTACGCTGGGATAAATGGAAGTAGAGTCTGGTCCATTGCTGAATCGCAGGGATGGAAGTGTGTAATAAAACATTAAATCTAGAAAGGTGCTTCTGAATCCAAGAATCTGGATTCAAGTCTCTGCTTTGTTATGTCCCCTGTGTGATCTGGAGAAGTGAATTAAATCTACATCTTTGGAGATGTTTAGGCAGCTGAATACCTTTGAGTATTTGATTCTTGTTCATCCCTGTATTTGTTTTTCATCTGTTAAACTGATATCTACATACACTCTTAGGAGGTTGCATACTTGTACTGCTGTGAGGTATTTCATCTCTGTGATTAGTGGAGTGCTCACCGAATATTTTATCCAGATAGGCTGGAAACTTTGAGAAGAGAGAGAGTTTCGAAGAGGAGCTTATGTTTAGAGTCACTGTTGAAAAAACGAACTGGTGTGAGTGAAATGATTATCTGAAGGATGCCTGTGTCTTTTTAAAGGATTGGGCAATCCTAGTTAGCGAGATGTGGTAACTGGAGCAGCCCAGACACCAGATTCTTGGGGCTAGCTGCCCTTCCCTTCCTTCCTAGCCTTGCCATGACTAATGTATACCCTTTGGCTGGGATTCTGGCATTTGGCTTGTTTATATTTTGTGCCTACTTCAGAAGATGCCTGATCTAAGAATTAGGCTTTTCTCTGGAAAGAAAGGGGCTAAGGAATATTTCATAAAGCTTTCCTGATTAGCACTGTGGCCCATGTGGCAGTGAGAGTATTCTGAATTGCACTTGGGTTTTGTGTCGTGTTTATGAAATGAAACCCAGGACTTCAGACTTGCAGACTTGTTTGGAGAAGTCTCTGGAGAAGGGAGAATTATCTTGAAGGGTTGGGAGGGGAGGGATGGTGTTTTTGTGGATTGGACAAGCAAAGTACCGTGAATTTCTTGTCATGGAGCCAAAAGCAAGTGACGGTATCTTTGCCAACCAAGAGAATTCCATTTCTATCAGGCTTGTAATAAATTCAGAACATGTTCTTTGGAGACCGATGACACACAGACTGATCCAGTGTAAGAAAATGGGAAACGTATAGCTGGAAAAGTTATCAGGACTGTGAAGGGCAGGTGCAACGTGGGCTGTTACTGTTAGGTTATTTTTTTTTATTTTTATTTTTTTAATTTAAAAACAACATGTCCTTGAGTCTACAGAGTAATCTGAAAAGAGTTCTGTCTGCTAAATAAGAAAATTGTTAGCAGGTCTTGTTAATGTTAGCCAGGAAGCACGCAGGCAAACAGGAAGCTTTAGCTATTGTTATTGTACAAATGCCCTTTACAAAATATTAGCAAAAGAAGCTTAATGTGTTTTCCACGAGAACAGGAGCCCTTCATAGTGTCTAACTGTATCTGCACAGCGAAGAAAAACTGCATTGTCCCTTTCCAACAGCTTTGACATACATTGAGACATTGCATTTCAGAGACTTGCATTCAGATCTTCAAATATTTACTAATTTGATTTTTTTTTTTTAAGATGTTAGGATTGTTAATTGCCTGTGACTGTATCTAGCCCTTAGTTTTCTATTGTGTTCATTTGCTGCTAAAAAGAAAGTCAGCTAGGTCAGTATAGAAAAGAACTGGGGGCAGGCGCGGTAGTAGATGTATTACTGGCAACTTGCCACAGAGACAGTGAACTCTGAGCCAAGCATGAAGTCATTTTGAACTCGGGGAGTCTCACTAATCCAAGGCGATGTGTCTTAATTTGACAAAGCAAAGGCTGCTTGATAAGCAACCCCCACTAGAAATGCTGTTAGACTGGGGTGTTTGTAAGTTTAGATTGTGGACGAGAAATGTGGTGATACGAAAGGAATCATCTTGTTTTCAGGTTCTTACTCCCCCAAGCCCAAAGGCAGGCTTGGCTCTGTTCTCCCCTGCAGTTCGGGCTGTGCAGTGGCTTGATGTGAAATTTGAGAAACATATGTAGTTTTCTATTTCAGGAAAATGATCTCAGGGATTGAATGTGTGTTTTGTTGGCTGTTAAGCTCTGATCTTGCCTAGTGTGGTAGTTTGAGAGTGTGTGTATATGTGAGTGTGTGTGTGTCTGTGATGGTTAAGACATTCTCCAGGGCTTTAAAAAAAAAAAAACCAAACAAAAAAAAACCAAACCAGGGTTCGTATATTCATTGCTGTTAAAGGTCTTATTTCTTCAGTCTGAAAATGCAACATCTTACATCATAAGAAGCCTCTTAAATAAATATACTATGTACATCAGAAAATATTTTTGTCTTTTATTTTTCTGTAAGAGTCATTAACATTTACTTCAGCTGATGAGTGGTACACACACACACACAGAGTTTTCCGTCGAGGCAAAGGAGCTGTGTTTAAACAACCCTTTCATTGTTGATCCTGTGCAGGAGCAATATATAGATGAACACTGTAATTACTAGCTTCTCTGAGGGTCAGATAATAATCTCCCCTTAATAAAGTTTGTAAAGAGATGGCCAGGAGTCTTTGAGATGTGACTTGCTGACGTTTTAACTAATGGTGGGACTGCATAACTGTGCTTCACTGAAGCTGGGCTGGGGCAGAGGGGGAGGAGTATCGAAGAAGGTTGCGGTGTTATGGCCTTAAATTCTGAGGAAAGACAAGGCAGAAACCACAGAGGAGCTTGTTGTCTTTCAGTTCTCTTCATCTCATTTTTTTTTTATCATCATCTTGGTTCTCTTCAGATACAGGCTGGGTGTTCAGGAAGTGTATGTTTCTTTTGCATTAGCTTCTGTGAACACCGTCAAGGAGCAGACCCTCATGGTACAAGGCATGTTATAAACAATCTGTCATCTTCTTTGAACTCTTCCTTATGTGAAACACCATGGAAAGCCCCATGCAAAGCCCTTGTCTCTTGTCAGATTGAGTCTCTGTTCAGCAAGAGCTGTGTAACAGTTGCTTTCTTGCATAAATGTGAACCAGATAAGAAAATGGCCATGTTTATGAACTCCTGGGTCATTTACAGCCCCAGCAGTGTTTCAGTGTGCACATATATAATGCATATAATCACAGTAAATTCTTAAAAACCACCCCCTGAAAAGAATAACGTTCCAGGAGTATTCTCATCCAGTGAAGGAAAAGAAAGCTGTGTAGCATGAAGTCTGTGCATTGTATGTGTACATATAGTGCTGAGAAGTATTAAAACTCACTTCAAGTTGTTATTCCATAAGGGCCTCTTTCTTCTTTTCTTTTTTTTTAAAAAAAAAACTTTACTCTTCTGTAATATCTTGGATATAAAAGAGTCTTAATAAATTAAGCCTTAAAATGCTGCTCTTAAGTAATAAAGTGGCATTATTATTTTACAGGTGGGAAGAGAGCCGTATGATTTGAAAGGAAACATTCGTCTAAGTGTTTAGCTACACATCCAGCTTTCTGTCTAACTTGCAGTGAGAATTAGGTGTCCTATTCCATAGGCATTTTCACAGATCACACTATTTATTCTGGACCAATTCTTCCTCCAGAGTTCCCACAGAAAAGCTTTTCACCACTAAAGTGTTCCTCCTGTCCCTTTCACTCTAATACATGGCTGCAACAACAGTCTTGGCCTGGAAGGCAGTTTACTTACACGTTTGCTTTATTTTTGTTGGCTGGATATCGAAATCTGTTTAATGTTAGTAACTTTCACTGGAAATTCTCATCGTGCCTTAGGATGACACTGATGGTGTCAGGGTTGATTTACATTATCTCTTTAAAGTAGCATTAACTTACATAGGACTTTTTCTCTTCTTTGGTTTAGCATTCATATTATGCAGAGAGGAGCCTTTTGACTGTGAAATGTGAATAGCCTGACAACAAAGACTTCAAACGAAAATGAATCTTTATCCATGGCAGTGATACCGATTTTGCCAACTCCGTAACCTTTAAAACAGTGTACTTTAATGCTTGACCTGTCATCTACTTATAAAAATAATCTTAGATCAATGATACAGTGCTTTCAAGAACGTGTCTAAAGAAAGCAGACACTTCTACATACATGTTCTGCCATTGCTTCATTGTGGTACACAATCTGCTGCTTTAACTAGAAGTAAGATCTGGTTATTGATTTGGTGTAAGTGCCTTCTACTTACATTTGAGATAGTGAATGCTTTTACTGTAGATTGCAAATGGATGTTGCCAGATAGTTAGCCCGATATTATATAAATGTATAATGTGTTATATGAAATCACCAAGGATTTGTTTTTTCCTTCTCCTGTTCTTTATCCCATGCCATTCCATTAAGCTGCTCATTAGATGAGAGGTTGTAATTCAGTCTTCAGTGGATGAAATGTATATGTACTTGTTGAATCAAAGAGATCCCAAGAAAGTTTGTTTGTTTTCATACTACCTCCTTTAATTAAATTTCGATGGTAGGATTCTGACTGTCTGACTGGAGAGAAACAGATGAAGCAATAATGATGGCAGTGTGATACAGCAAAGATGACTGAAGTTATGCTTATTGGTTGTCAGACCCTGCACACATAGGAAACTTAATTCTCCTGTGCATAGGATAGTTGAAATTTCAGATTCCACCATGGCTGTTAGTTTTATTGAAAAGTGAAGGGGGGGAAGTTTTCTGTTTCATCTTTAGTATCAACTGGCTTCAGATAATTTTTGGATTTTATACGTATTTGGCTCAGATTGCTCACATTCAGCTTTAAATTGCCTCTGGAGCTGCTAATCTAAGTTAAAACCTGTGTTTGTCCACTTTATTTTAGTTCAAGTGCTCTATCTCAGATTTGTCAGCCTGAGTTATGAGCTTTCTGATCTTCTGCATTATAGATGCATCATTATACTCTCCTGAGTGGGGATTTGGAAACAACAAGCATTCCTCAGAGAGCCTGTCCCTGTGTTACCCGAGGGACTCAGCTCAGATCCCCAGAGCTGTGGCTCTTCTGCCGTCGCTCCCAGGCTCCATGTGCCAGTGGCTGTTAAAGCAGGAGGGAGGCTGTGCCATGGAGGGCGGCCTTGCAGTTGCCTCTGGTACCCACGCACAACGACTTCTGTCAAAGTAGGAAAGCCCTTCATACTGCAGAAGCTGATGGGGAAAATTTATCTGAAAATGTGCAAAGAGAGGGAGATGCCTGTTACATTCAAAACCTGCCCCATCCCCAAAAGCCACTTAGATTTGTGCAGATGTAGTTCTTGTTGTTAGGATGAAGGAAACACCACCAACTTTCATTCACTGTAGTTTGAAACTTGCAGGTTTGAAATGTACAGCTTTGAAAGGTACTCTCCTTCCAACCTTGTTTTCCAAGGTGAATTCTTTCTTCTGAGGGATTAGGCTGGATCTGCACAATAAGGTGGTTTTATATTTAATTAAAAGTGATGAGAAGGGAAGACAAAATACACAGAAAACTATTTTCCTGTAGTTTCCGTCTTCTGAGATTCCCTCCATGAAATTGTACTTGGGAGTTTCTGATGCTGGTGCATTGTTGTGTATAAAACACCTAATGCAGGCTCTTTTGAGAAAAAGCAGTACTATGATGTAATTTTGTGTTCAAGAAAATAATTGAGTGTGCTTCCTGTCTTAATGGAAAAAATAGGTGTGATGTCCTTCATTCCTTGAACACAGCATCTGTATGTGAGGTTAGTGCTGCATAGTGCTTTCATCTCCCTACAAAGAAGGGAAAATGGGGAATGTATAAGAGCATGATACGCACTGATGACACCTACTCTTCATATTTGTCCCATCCCCTGCCCTCCCTGCTTCCACCCCCCAAGCTCTGTGGGCATCCATGTGCAGTCTGGATTTGGGAAGAGCAGTTGATGCAGCCTCCTTCATGAACGGTATCTTTCATCTATCATATTGGGTAATGCTTGCCCATGATATAAATAATTGGAATGTGTGTCTCAAAGACAAATTAGAGTTCTTTAGTGATCGTTTATCACCATTCCTCTTGCTGATATCCCAGTACCACCAGGTATGAATATAACAGGGGAGCTCTCTGAAGGGATTCCAGTTGGTTTCAGACTTCTGGTTTTGTGTACGTTGTCCTGTAGCAACTCTTCATTTTGTGTATAAGGTCAGTTCATAAACAGATGTTGAATCTCAACATGGTGCCTGAAATTTCCTGCTATTTCTGACCTGCCTGTAACAACACAGACAATCCTTATTTACACAGGTTAGCTCCACTGGTAATCTGTCTAAGTAAATTTCCTATTAACTCTTTCATGTTATGTCTCTTTAAATGTGGATCAAAGAAAAGTTATACCTACTGAAAAAGTTAAGAGCCAAGAGATTTCTAATTGCCTAACCTAGCAAGCAACGTATTAATTAATTAAAGTAGATGCTCATTTGCTTTGGCACAGACAGAATAATAGCGAGAGAAAGGAGGAGAGAGAGTAAAAAGAATGATGTCCAATATGACATAGCACAAATTACCTTGTAACTATGATACCTGCTTTGCTGATGGAAATCGCTTCAAGCTGATCTCGAAGGCTTCATCTGCTATCTTGTTTACTTGTTGGTTTATCTAAAAGGGCCTCTGTGTGTGTGTGTGTGCGCACATGTGCGCATAAAATAGGGAATACGGTTTTACCTTATTAAATTTGAAACTCTGCTTGGAGAAAAATTGGTCAAGAAAACCACATCAGGCCAAGCTTTTGAAAATGCAGACTGGTTTAGAGAAAGTGTTTTAGTATACTGAAACCTCAAGCCATCTACCTCTGTGCTCCTGAGAGCTGTACCTGAAAACTTCCAGGGTTGAATAATTTAAGATTTGGCGGTTTTTAATCTTTCTGCAAGAAATACTAGTCTGATGTTTTATTTTCTTAAAGTCTGAACTCCGCATAACTTTTTTTCAGAACTGTTTATCCTCACTCCAGACATGAACCTTGGAAAGGTGGCAGAAAAAACAAACAGCTGCTGTGTTTTTGGGCAGTCTGCATTCCTTTAAACTCTCTGAGATCAGACTTGTGCTGAGATTTTCAAATTATTTGTCCTAGGGCTTAACCACTTTCACTCCTGCTTAAAAGTCAGCGAGTTTGCCATACGGGTGCTTGTGAGAGCTGTCATGCAGAGCCTTAATGATTCGAGAACTCTGAATATATGATGTGTTCTTCAGGCTTTTTATGATTGTTTCATTCCAGCTTCACTTACCTCCCTAATCATCTTTCCATTTTTGCACTCCAACCTTTTATTAATGTAAGTATTTTGCTTAAGATATTCTAGGGAATTTTGTTTTCATTTTGGTTTAGGAGAGAATTTGATGCATATAAAAATGTTATTAATGGACCAGGGTGGAGGTAATAAAAAGACTGTCACATTCCCAAGACCAGGAGTTGGAAATTATCTTCTCCAAGCTTGGGTTTCTTCCCTTCACAAGTGGGAAGGGGGAAGGAGAGCCATTGGTCCTGTGGCAGTGTTTTGTGCCCTCTTGGTGAGGTCTCCAAAATATGCTCTGTGGAGCTTGATATGAGAGGGGGAAGAGTCAGGACAATGCGGTCTTGTGTGGTGAACTACTAAAAGAGTATTTAATGGTCGGGGCTTTCATGTGGGTTTGCCTGTCAGAGAGCGTGAGAGTGCTCCTTCTACTCCTGCCTTATAAATCATCTGAATCCCAGCGTGTCTTGCAGTTCCCTCGCTTTCCAATTCATGAACTTCCCTGAGTAATGAGATTGGTTGTACCAGATCGCTATTTTTGTGATACGGGTTAAATGTATTGGGCAGGATGCTGGGCCCAAACGTGTTTACTAGCAACTAGAGTTAATGGAAAAACAAAGGAGACAATCCAATTCTGAAAGGCTTTTCAGTTAACCGTGTTCATTCTCTGCTTTGGGCCTTTTTCCAGCAAAGCACTTAGGCACGTGCTTAAAGTTAAAGCATGTGCTTAAGTGCTTTGCTGGTCTGGGGCCTTTATTTGCTATCCAAGCATGTTGGTATGAACAGGCTGTTGATTGTATGAATGTTTAAGAAACTGTCCTTCATACGTTTTCATTTTTCTCCTCTGAACTTTTTGTCCACTTACAGCCCAGAAAAGATAATTTGTGATTTCAGTATGACACAGGTAACGATTTGCAAACAGTCTGTAGGTTATTGATTGAGATTAATTGTCACTGATTATGAAGAAATCGTGTATTTGGAAAAATCAAAGTCAGTCCACCCAGAGAAATTTTCATCTGATGTCTTGCTCCAGCTGAGTAATGTGACTGACAGCACTTGCCATATGACAAGAGCATCTTCAGACAGTTAAGGTGCTGTGGATTTAGCCCATGGTACGACATGACACGTTGTTCCTTCTTCCAGAAAATTCTCTTTGAGTAACTGCTGCCTTGCTGTTATTTTTTGATCTGGATGTAGATTTCTTTGTTTATTTATTTCTTTCCGATTTTCTTTACTGTAGTTCAGAGTTGCATATGTGTTTACTGCAGGACAGCAGGTCATGCGCTGTGCCTCCTCCTCATTCTCATACCATCCGTGGTAAGTTAGGACAGAACTCAGTTAAATTCAGACCTAAGGATTTCTGTCTCCATCTTGCAGCAGTGAAAGTTGGCCTTTCACCTCTAGATCCATCTTAGAACATCAGTGAGTTAATCTTCTCTGTGCTTTTCTTTGTCAAGGTGCAAACCACTTTACACTAAGGAAAATGGCTTAATTGTGAAGAATGTACAGCCTGGTATTTCTGACTTAATTGCTGGAGTTAATAAGGACTATCTAGATTGAATAAGTCAAGCACAATCCTGCAGTGGCTTATGCGAACAAGTGACTTACATAAATGCTCCTGTTGACATCAAAGACACACTTCTTTCAGGTCAGGCTACTCAAACCTAAGTCTTTGTAGGACCAAGCTTATAGATAAATAGTAGTTTGCAAAACTGCATTTAAAAAATCTGTTCTTAACTTCTCTTACATAAAATGTACAGGGTTTCTATGAAGAGCGATCTTCTTAATTCCATCCCTTAATTTAGTAAAACACACAAATGTGGAAATACTTGCCTTTTTTTTCATTAAAAAAGTATAATGCAATCTTTATTTTTTCAGGCAGCTAACATAGGGGTTTTGAATTGACTTTTAGTGCGTTCTTCTCTGTGCTCACAGCATTTGCAAGTGCATTTTCTGCAAGTATCGCAATATAATTCAAGCATCAAGAAAGGGAAAGACAAATATTTTAGTGTTGTTAGAGCTGCATGAAAGGGTTCATTAGAGTTTAGAATAGTGGTAAACTCCACCCTTCTGGTTCAGCCGTCACCTTTTGCAGTGTTTAGTGTAAGGCAAGCTCGGGCATTACCTGGCTTACCTGGGAGGGTTAGCGCTGTCTCTGAGAGCGCTGCGGATGTGCATTCCCAGATGAAGTTGTTGTTAAGGTTTAAATGAGTGTAAAAACCATTTATGTCCACCTTCCTTGTGTAACAGGCTAAAGCACCTGAAATTAGAAGAGTAACATCTTTCTTTTAGCCACTCCTCCAAAAACCTGTAGGTTGATTTCTTTGATTATTATAACAAGTTAAAGTAGAGGTTCATTTTGTCCAGTCCCTTCTCTTTTGCAATGGTAGCAATAATTGTTTCAGAGGAGAAAAGGGAGGGAGGGAGGAATCCTGGAACTGACAACATGTTAACATCCTTCTGGGGACAGTTCTTTTAAATCATGCTCGGTTTATGAGGGTTTATATTCCCTTATACTATTTCTGTCTATTATTATAAGTAGAAGCAGTCTAGATATCCATGTAATGTAGTCTTTTCTTTTTCTTTTTCTTTTTCTTTTTTTTTTTTTTCTGTTAAGGTTTTGGTCCCAGCAATACCCATACCCGTTTTCAGTTGCATAATGATTGCTTGTTTTGTTTGACTGTCTGGATTGCTGTATTTTGAGGACTAATGACACCTGATTTATCTACTCTGTAGTCTTCCTTATTTTCTCTATTGATGTCCCATTACTCTCCCTGCTGATGTAAATAAGTTGTTTTTTTCATTCTTACTTTATGGAAATGTATGTATGCTTTTACTCACTTCTGTTAACATTTCAGAACTCCTTGTGGTTCTGCTTGGGGGGAGTTTCTTTGTTTGGTTGCAAAAATCACACAGCTATCCAAATAATACTGTTGATCTCCTTGCTTTTTTGAGATTTCCTCCAAAATCTACCCTCTTTTTTACGTGAATACAATTCCAAAGGACTGTAAACTTGAACCATTATTATTAAGTATACAAGCATACAGTACAGCATATGATGTATGTGAAATGAGCCATCTTGCTTTTCCTTTGATTTAAATGCCTTACCTTAGAGTCGTAACAGTCAAAAATGTTTTTAAAAATTGATACTAATGACTATAAATTTTGACTAAATGTATCTAGTATTTAGGAATTACTTATGATTTTAAGAGTGTACATGGGTTGAACTGATTTTTGTGGCGGGAGGTAACAACACACCTTGTTGCCTACATGGGAATCTCTAACGTGCATCTTGGATTCAGGCGCAGACGCGGCTGAATCCTGTCATCCTAACTTGAGTAAGACTTGGAGGTGGTTTGCCTCAGTAAAGAAGGAGGGCTCAGTACTGAAGTTTAGCATGAGGAATCGGATCAGTCTGCATCAAAATGTAGTTATTAAACTTTATTTTATTGCAGTACTCTTGGCAATTGCCCTGCTTCTGTTCTGGTTTCACTTAGGCTTTGTCTGGCCACAAGTGCATGACAGCCTAGGTTCCAGTTCAACATAGTCTGACTAAGCTGGTAAAAACTCTCATTAACTCTGCTGACATTTCTTCAGGATTTTATACTCGCACATATGTTCAAGTACTGTGCAAAATTACCCTCTCAACAGTTTTGACGTTAGGAATAGATACATTATTTACTCACAAATTAGTAAAATGTGTCTTTATAGTGAACTTGTGAAGACATTTCTGGACTAATAGTTCTCTCTCTTAAAATATCAATGTTAGGGTTGTAAGGGTGGCTTTTTTCTCACCACTCTAGTTCTACTTAATTATATGAAACCAGTATAAACCACATCATGAGGTGTAGCATTGCTCATGTGGAGATTTGCTTTACTAGTCAGTGTATAGAGCATCAGTGTCCACATGGCTGCCAGCCAGACGTTGCCCTCAGCAAGATGCTACACTTTCTAAACCACTGGAAACATCGTCAGTACTTCCAAAGTCTTTGTGCCCCCTAAACATGGATGCTGATTGTGCATGTCTCATGTTTACTTTTCACACAGGAGAAGGATAAAGTGTCATGGAGCTAATAACTGCAATTTTCCTATGGCCTGCTGATGCCAGTCCTGTGGAATAATGAACTCTGTTATAATACAGTGAAGTGATGTGAGGATACATGTGGCTCTGTGGTAGCCAGTGGCTGAAGCACTGACTGGTGCTGACAGATGTGTAAAGTGATGCATGTGTGGATGTGAGTAGTAGTGTGCTGCCATTATTGTACTGGGAGAAATTTCTGTTGATGGAGTAATCTCACTCCGTCAAAAGCCATAGGGGATGAGGGAGCTTGTCTGAAACCTGACTGCCTTTTGTTCAGTTGCTTGTAATCTTTGCTTAATCTTCTGACTAACTTCATTGAGTGTTTGCTGAAGCCTTGAACTATGGTAAATTTGCTCAAGCTTAGACTTCCAGAGGAAAGCTGTATGCTGGCTCTGTATACCGATACTTTCAGGTTTAATTGTGTAGCAGCTTTAACTGTCTGAAGAAGGTAATGGGAGAAGATAAGTTTTTTAAATACAAGCTCTTAATTGAAATATATATTTGACTTCCTATTGCAATGTGGTTTGCTTGAAATACTGAGCTTGAAAGAGTGTATTTTTCTGAGTATATTGAACCGAAACACTGCTGATGTTGCATAATGCCAGGAGGTATATCCAGAGGGCAGGCTGCCGGACTGGAGCGGCGAGATATGTGGGCTTTATTTCCCGTTTTGCTTTTCATTTCCCTTGCCATTTTTGGATGATTTTTATAAGCTCTCCTCTGATTATTAAGCTTTTAAAACTTGCAGTGGCATAGAGATTTGATTTGATATATGTGCATGCTTCTTGTTACTCTCATATTTAAAGAGTTAGACTCTAGCTGTGCATAGGAAGAATGTGACTATGTTCAGCATCACAGCATCTGAATGGTGTCTTTCTGCCTGGGTCTCTGGAGTTCAAGATTCAGTTCAGGGGTCTGAAGGAGGTTTACTCTTTGACCCTTGGCCAAGTCACTCAATTTCTTTTGCCTCTGTTTGCCATCTTTGAAAGGAATGGATTAATATTTCCAATCCCACATGCTATGTCTGATTTGTCTAGACAATACATTTTTGTGTCTAAGACTGTGTCTCATTATGTGTTTTTCAACAATGCTGAAGACAATGGGCTTGAATCTTGGTTGGGTGTCTGTAATATAACACAGAAAGAAATTAATAAAAAAGCAAGCAGTCTGGTGACTGTTTGGTTCCCCTTGCCTCATGACATGGTGAGGGGTATGTGGGTGGATAAAATACTCTTATTTTGTACTTTCTGGTCCAACTCAAGATTTTTAGCTAAATACATCCCTGGTAAGAATCCACTGAAATTATTGGATGTACACAAGGGATTAATCTGACTCGATCTGTTCCACTTGAGATGGGTGTTTCCCTTCAGGTCTGATGACATAACAACATCTAGCAATACTGAATTTAAGAGTGTAAGCCTCTAAATCTTTTGACAGTGTATTCCTAAAGAGAAACACAGGTTTGGTTTTCTATTGCTGTTGGTTTTTTTTTTTAATTGGACTCTGTTACAAAGAGTAAAAGAAACATAATCTCATTTTGGTCACTGTGATTCACCTTTTGTTGTACGACTTTTTGACATTTGCAGTGTTTGATGCATTTATTTATATTTTTTAAATGACAGGTTTAAATAGATTACAGCAAACAATTACAGACAGGTACATTCTCCCAATCCAAGGTAAATATTTGTATATGTTAATGTGCGTATGTGTATTTATGAAAAAGTAAAACATGACAGTTTTATTACAATCCATCAATATCAAATGCCTACCTTCACATCTCTGGCAAGATGTATGGAGGTTACTTTTTTAAAATAACTTATCCAACACAATATTTTATTTATGTGGGTTGATCCTTAGAGTCTGAGTGTCACAGAAGTGGTTTTCCCAACAGTCTGTCATTAAGTTCGAGGTATATCTGTATAATACATCAGTCTCATACCTCTTCTGGAGTACAGGAAACATCTATGCTTTATACTCCCCAAGAGACCTCTGTGCTTATTGTGGTGGTAATTGGAGGTCACTCTTAACTCTGGTTGGAGTGATCAGTAGGTTGGTAGCAGAGTTTAAAGCACTTTGCTTTGAAACCTTGTGCTGCTATGTAGTCTTTGAAAATGATCCTATTGTTCTTTTTTTTTCTTTCAAAGTGGCACCCAGGGTTTAAATAGAACATGGAATCTTGTCAGGGAGTGGCTGTAATCAAAGGAGATTAATTATAGATGTGGGTTGGAAAATTGCAAATATGAATTGTATTTTTCATACAGTAAAGTCTGTCCCTTTAAGTAAGCAACATACTTGCTTAGAAAATTCTGTAATTTAAAAAGCCAACCAAGAACCTCCTAAGTGTTACAGCATGAACACCAAATGCTAGAGTGAGGTTTGATTTGATTACCCCTTTTCCGTCTTGACAGAATAATTTTAACTTTTTGATTTACTAATTGAAAGACTTTCTTTCCTGCTTACTGATTGTTGCTGAGGTCTGTGAGAAGGACTTCAACATGCATGCGTGGTGGTATGTGTTCAGAAGAGTCGAGAGTCCTGCCTCTACGTGCTGTATCCTGACAAAAGACCTAAAAGTCCATGATAATATGTCTACTTTGAAAGGCCTTCTCTCGTTGAGGTCCTGGAAATAATCTGCAAGGAAACTGTGTTATGGTTGTACAAGAAACTGTTTTCTTGTATTTTCTTCCTGGATATTGTCAAGGACTTACATCATACTGAAGTGGTGCTGGCTGGCACATGGGCATGGAGTCAATATTGCTGCATCACGGTTAGCCGGTGCTTTTCCTCACTGGTGCGACCTATAGCAGAGTTGGAGCTCCTGCTTACTGCGGGAGAAAACTCGTCGTGGCCTTAACTGTCTGTTTTGCCTGCCTTGGGAGAGCTGCCCTTTGAGGCACAGGGGCCATTTTTGTGCTTGGATCTGTAGCGTAGGTTTCCCTGAGCAGGGATGAAGTCTGACCTGATACCTCACAAGTTCGAAAGAAACTCTCTGTTTCATCTCGGTGGAAATGGGACAAACCCTGTTACCCCTTACAGCCCCATGCATTTCCTCGTCTGATAAATAAGCTTTGAAGTACTGGTGCAATGCCTACGTCTGTTGGTCAGTGGTTTGATGGATAGCAGTCCCTCAAGGGCTGTGATGTCGCTGCTGTTCCCTTAACAGCCTTTCTCTTACCTAAAAGTGTTACATTACTCTTTCATGGACTGTGCTTTCGCAGGGAGATTTACACTACATTTTTAAATAAAAGCTGTGCCACCAGTCCAGTGAGACTTCTGGCTTTCCAGACCAACAGAACTGCTCAATACAAGTTCACAAATTTTTAAACCAAAATTTAGTCTTGTTGATTGTGAAGGAGTCTGGTAGGGCCATACGAGTTCATGAGTCAGCAGTGCTCAGAAAAAAATGGAGAGAATAGTGCAGCTTGTCAAACAAATACTTTAAACACAGATTTTAAAGGAAATCTGTGGTGAAATCTTTAGACCAAATGTAGACTTCCAATATAAATTTTTTGGAACAAAAAGCATTTGGCTTCAAAGGGTTTGGAAAGGTATTATATAGTCAAGTATCAGGATCATCATTTGCTTCGATGTATCCAGCATATAGGTCATGAGCCGTTCACTGTCCTTTGGGTTGGTGACTTTGTGGATTGCTACCTTCTACCAGACTTACACACTTGTAGTAAAAAGAAATCTTTTCTACTAAAACTTTTTTTTTTTTGGAAACTGAAGAGCTGTTTTCTCAGGTTCAGCTTTTTTTCCTTATGGTGAATTCCATACTGAGGATGTTTAAAATGAGATAATGAAGACTTCTGCAAAAAAAAAAAAAAAATAAATCCAAATAATTTTTGGAACATTAACTCTTGAAGGTTGAGATCTGGAGTTTAGTCCTATTTCACCTGTGAAATATGACAAAATTTACCTTAGTGTTAACAAATACTGGCATTTCACTGCATCATACAGTAGGAACAAAATTCATCCTAGAGTTTTATATAGATACTTATTTATATTACAAATCTCTCTTTTTTTTTTTCCTCTGCAGTTTGAGTGAAGATTTCTAAGTGGGCAGAAAGCTTTACCTTTGCTTTGATTTTTAACTTCTTCTTTAAAAAAAAAAAATCTAAATGGCAGTCAGACTACTTTTTATTATTTCTGATAAACGTGTTGTCCAGAGCACAGAAAGGATGAGGCTAGTAGAATTCCTAACGCTGATTACCGTAATTTTCTTGTTACCTTTATTGACTAGGTTTAAGTCTTCAGACATACAAAGACTGAAAGCCGGGGCCTCGGAGGGCAGCTGGTATGTGTCTGCTAGTTGTCCCAAACAGGCCTCCCCACCTGTCTTTTTTGCTTGGCATGTTTAATGTTTTGTTAGAAGAGGAGAACCCTTTTTGGGCAAGAGTCATATTGCACTGCTGTGCTAAGACAATGGGCTTGGGCAGGCAGGAATTTCATAGGCTTTGGGTCAAAGGCAATAATCATAAAAAGTGGTGCGCTGTAAATATTAGGAACTTGGGGTTTGCACAGTTGGGTGGATGGAACAGACCCTGACGTGTTTGGGTTTGTGTACCCGCAATTAAAGAGCTGTTGAATAGGTGAAACGAGTAAAATGCAGACAGCGTGTGTGAAATAGAGCACACCCAGCCTGGCTTGGCCCTGTGGTTTAGAACTAATCTGCCCGAGAGATCTGCCGTAGTAACGGAGTGACAACAGGTGCGGCTCTCCTGGCACCGCTGCGAGCTCGACCCACCGCTCTTTGAATCTTTTGAGTAAACGCTTAACATGGGCAGCATCTCACGCGTTTATATGTCTCAAAACTAAATGACTAGGTGTCAGATTTTTTGCTCCTATTACCTGAGAAGCATTCGTAGGACAAATTGCCCTCTTCCTTTCCTGTTTCCCCCAAAGCAGCCAAATGCACCAGGCAAGCAGACATTGGTGTGACAGGTATAAATAACAGTGGTGTCTGTAGATGTAATAATCTGCTTCTATTTCAAAGATCATGTATTAATGTGTATGGCATTAGCCTAATGGAGCAGAGAATAATTACATGTTTTCTGTTGCTCTGTGATAACCTCTGCTGTATTTCAGGCTCTTGCAGTACCAATGACTGGTTCTGCTTAATATAAAGCTTGGATGCTGGGAATATGTGTGCTATGTCTTAATTTTTTTTCTGCAACATTTTTGCAAAAACCACAGTCAGATCTGTGACTGTGCTAGAGCGGTGAATTGCTTATTTTTGTAAAAACCCTTGGGACTGTGGGGTGCATAATATGGGAGGACGTAGACAACTTTGTCCAGATGTCAGTAACGTGGAGAAGCTCACTTGAGCAGGACCTACGCCCTGGTTTTCAATTTGAATTAAAAATCTGGTTTAAATTTGAATTTTGCAGAACAAAAGAAGAAACATGTTTGATGTTCTGACAGTCACACTCCATTGTTTCAGGTCTCCTTCTTGCCTTCAGAATGTCATACAGCTTTCTTGGTTCTGGATTCTTTGTAGCTTTAAATAAATCTGGGCAACAGACCACAGAGTTACTTTATCCTACTGCACTTGGTTTCTTTTGGGGCCTGACTATACCTTATCCTTGCTTCTGTAGGACTTAGCTTTGGTACAGACTTCAGCAGGTGCACTTGGTTTTAGTTCACCACCACCAAGTCAGTCTCAATATGACAGCTGGGTTGCAAGGCCATTTTTCATGGAAGTGATCCATTGAACATGTTTTGTGATTAGACTGTTAATGATGCCTGCAAGATTAATTATGTTAATTACTTTTAATTCATTTCTGACCAATTAGGATGAATTAAGCAGATCCTTTTGCTTTGGAATCGATAGCAAAGCTTCCATTCACTTCAGGATGGTCAAGACAGGGTACTCTGCCTTTAAATCTGGTAACTGACTCATTTTCCAGGCTAACTGGTACTGTACCAATCCTCTTGAATGGGAAGTTGTGTATAAATAATTTGTGGGGTCACTTTTCAGGAAAAAAACCATTTCTTTTAGTACCTATCCTTGTTAATAGGACATTTATATTAAAATATACTCAAAATTAGGATGACTTCCAGAAGACTTCTGCAGTTGTAGAATATGCCCCAAACCGTGTTTCATTGTCAAAGATAGCAGGTATTCTCCCAGACAGGGCAGAATCGCTGCAGAGTTGAGGGTCACGTCCTTGCTTACTTTGTCCCTTCTGGAGCGTGGGAGATGGTGTTGGCAAAGAACAGACCAAAGTGTAAAGTTCTGGCAGCTCTCAGGTAGGTGTGGAGAAGTTTTTTGTGACCTTTAGCTTTTAGATACATTTTATGTGGATAATTATACCATAATGCAGATAATAATACCATACAGTATTTCCAATTTTTTCTTTTTAATGTATCTGATTTCCTTCTCTCAAGAAATACAACAGAGTGAGAGATAATACTCAGAATGGGTAGACAATGCAGGAAGAGCCACATACCACCTAACTTTGAGCACCTGAGTTGCTTTGGCCATGAGTCTCGTTGCCCTGGATCCTTCTGAAGGTTAGTGGGGGCAAACAGTTGCTTCCAGATAGCATTTTGGGAATTGCCAGTGTGTGTTCAATCACTACAGACTCCCTGAACCTCGTGGTTTTCTTGTGGGGGACATGCTGCCGGTGGGTTTTTCAGAATGCTGAGACTCTGGTCATACAGGACTTCAGCCCATCTTCAGTCAGTCCTCAGCAAGAGATGTGCAAAAGCTCAGAGCTAGCCAGTAACAGAAAGGATTGTGTAATACGCTGTGCCCAGCCAAATCTACTTTGTAATGAATGTGGCAGGGATTTTTTTTTTTTTTCTGGAGGCTGTTGGATGCAAGTAGGATCCTATAGTTCTTTGCAGACTGGAATTTGTAAGAAACTCTAAACATAACCATGTTCCTGTTGAAAATCTGGTTTAAATAAAAGATTTCCATGCGAAAGGGTTGGTTTTTTTTTCAGTAGGAATATTCTAAGCAAAACTTTTTGTTCTGGGCAGAGAAAGGAAATCTTTCATTTCATTGTATTGGGAATATGCTTGAGGAAAACAGTTTTCAAATTCATGGTGTTTCAGCCTAGCTAAATATGGCCTGTGCTACTGAGGGGTTCCGCACCATGTCTTCTCAACTCCTGCGTTAGATTAGGCCGTTGGGAGAAGCCTGTTGCCTAGATGATTGCCTGTTAACTCAGCACCTTTGAACCCAGTTGATCCTGGTAGTGAAGCAAGGGGAACATTTGCTTCCATCCATCTGGCTCATCCCGCTTCAGCTAGCGCGAGTCTGGGGTTTATGGCCAAATAATTGAGGCAATTCTTGCCAAATAGTTCAGAAAAAAGGAATACACCACAGTGAATATCAGTACTGTTTCTGTTTAATGCCTGCCCTTCATCTCGTAAAATTTAGGAGTTGCTGTGAAATACAAATTTTCCTAATAGTTGAGGCTTTCTTTGTAGGTGTAATGATTTGGTTCCTTGGCTTCCTCTTGACCATAATGTCTTTCTGGTTACAGTTTTTCCAAGTTATGAGTTGTGCTATCATTTTCTCAGGGTGATACCCTGGAGGAGAATTTCTGAGTGATTGCCCATAAAGCTAATATATATCTATGCCATTGGTATTCAAAGGTGAAAAGCCATGAACAAACTGTGCTCTCTACATGTGCCTACAGCTCTCTAGGTTATGCAAATTGAGCAGGTGTGTAATTATTAGAGAACCTTATCAGGTAAGTGGCAGGGATTTAAGTTCAACACATCCAGGTTTTTGAAGCATGTAGTGTCGTTAATGCATCGTTACAGGCATCTCAGAAACCCCTTTTTTTTGAACTATTATCCAAGAGACCAGAATATCTTTGCAGTAGAATACTTTCTCTTAGATATTAAGGATTTGTATGAAGCTATATTGTTCAATTAAACATGTACTTTTTATGTGGCAATTGACTGGTGGCAAGGGTGGAATAAAGAGCTTAAATCCTAGAGAAATGTAAATGCCTATACTGCGTTTAACGCAGTCATTTTGAGGTTCTTGTTGTGGCCATGAAAATAAAAACCTACCGACATAATGGGTTAATGTTTTAGCTCAGATTTAAGGTTGGTCTTCATAGCAGAACCCTCCACTTATAGATCTGCCAGTTAATTCATTTGGGAAGAGGTGTCCTTCCCAGTTCATGTTTTGTGTAGTATATTAAAAATTCAACCAGAGATCTTCTGCTTATCCCTCTTCTGTAAGCACCTTGCATCTACACAAGTAGGATGAAAATGCTCACAGCCCCACTGCCATTTCATGCTAGAGTATGTTCAGTCCAGCCATGTCCAGTAAGAAAGCTCTGATCCACTGGAATTCAGTGGCCTGGCAAGGGCCAGTCTGTCCCTGTTCACACCGTTTCAATGGGTCTCTATGTATGTGGTGTGGCGTTGCTCAGTGAGCTGTATGAGCTGTGTGAAGAATTAGCTGCTGTTTAAAATATGCTCTTTGGAGTCAGCAAGGCTGCTCTGGCTTCTCTTTGGATAAGCATGGAGACTTAGAGGGACTTGCTTTGTGGTCTTGGAAAGTGAGGAGCCATGACATATAGCGCTCATCCTTAGAACATTTTCCAGGGTGTGGCAATAGTTCTTAGCATTGATCTAATTAGAAAAATACATGTTCAGTTCTGATGATAATTTGTTGTGATTTGGTATTTACCATATTTGGGAAAACTTGATGCATTATTGTTTTACTCTTTATGTCTAAATTTTCCCTAAAGTGATAAAATGATCCTTGTTTCAAATATTCTGTCTTTATTTTTCCTTTTAATGAGAGGTTTGAGCTGATTTGGGGAATATGTTTATTTTTTCCCAGTATTTTCTTCAGCCCAGAATTTATTTATTCACCCAGTTTTTGTCAAAGGTCCTGATTAGATGTCTGTGTCTGGCTTTTAAATCCTTGGAAATTGGAATTTCTTATATCAACGTTGTCATTGCTGTAGTTACAGGTCATGTGCTTTTCTGTTTTCAAACCAGACACTGAACTATAATTGTCTGATCATTCTTAAACTGTTTAAAAAAGGAGAGGGGGGTGGGATGTCATAGCTGTTTGAAGACTAACCCTGGAATAATCTCCACAGTATTTCTAAGGATATAAATAGTTATATCTGTTTCTTTTTTTCCCCAAAATTTGTAATGTTAATAAATTTTCTCAATGCAAACAGCAAACAATGCACCTTTATTAACAGTGGGATGGTGAATGAACATCACCAGTCCTCTGGCTGAAAAAACATGGTCACTCCAAAAGAACAGAATGAAATGAAATGAAATATGATGCTTTTAAAATATATATTTCTGCCCTTGATGAGAAAATGGGAGTACAGGGAGTCCATATAATCATCCGATCTTCTGCTCAGTGTCACGTGAGTGGATGTATACTGAGAGCAGGGCCTTTAGCTGTTCCACCCCGCGGGAATCCTGCCCTCGCTTGTACATCCCTGGTTCTCAGTGTAAACCCCCAAAACATGGTGAATCCGGGTTCCAGATAGTTTTCCAGCTGTGCCTGTGCTTGTTTGGCATTGTTGTGTGTACAGTAGCAGGGTCTAGAAGCCTTAGCTTTGATTTGTAGATGGTAAATATAAACAGCTTCTCTTTTTCTGATCTGTTTGCTGATCTCTCTGGTAGTTTCTGTTACTATGTTTTAATGCAGGAGAGGCACTCACTGTAGCTTTGTTTGTAGGGTACTTCTTGATCAATGAATGGGAAACTATGACAAGGATGTTTGTCAAACTTGAAAGTAGCAGAATCCATTGCTCTAGTGGTGTCTTTTTCAAAAAGATCAGATCCTTTATTATTTACTGCACGCTTTTTGCTACAGCTGCAAAATAAGTGGATCTATTTTGCCTAGACAGGAAAAGTGTACTACCAGCAAGTATTTTATGTGAAGTTTTGTCTCTCCCTTAGACTGAATACTTAGTATTTTGAGTATCTGGTTGGGTTTGATTGTGTTTTATAGGTACGGGTTGGAGGTGCTGATGTGCATGACATGCTTTGGGACCCCTCACTGTATCTGACTCTCAGCTATGTTGCTGTCTTACTTTTAAGTTTCTTGAAGGCCGCAGTCTTCCTCCTTTGTTCAGTCATTGTACCTTGCTGTAGACAGTGGGGTCATTGTCTGGAGCTGGTTTGCCTAGGCATTATGGTAATGTAAGTAACCATATGTAATACAATAATAAGACTTTTAGTTTAATTCTCCTTATTTAAGTCCCTAGGTAGTTCACTTGGATGAAAAAGATGTGTTTAACTAAAAAAATATTTTTTGTAGAGATGAGTTGTTTGCATTTTACTCATGCAAAACTGCAAGAAAAGTCAAATGCTTCAGTAAAATTCAGTTTGCTTTGAAGATACATGCTCAAACTGTAACATCCTAATAGAAAGAGTGTGTCTGTGAAACGCACACCTTGGCGAAAAATGAGTCACAAACAAGCTGTCTTGTAAATCATCAAAAGAAACCCATCTCTGAAAGGAGTTTCTCTTTGAGAACAGTTATCATGTTGTGTTTCCCTGAGATTCATCCCAGCTGTTTTGCACTGGACGGTACAGTAGTATTCACAGGACTGCAAGCAGCTGAAATTTTCAGTGGTAGTTAGTGTTATTAATACCTTTTATTGATTTTTTTAAGCAGTTATATGCTGATCTTCTGAGATGGTTCTTAGCATTCATAGAGGCAGCAGTCTGTTAAACACTAAATCTTCAGGAATGTTGTTTGTATTTTGGGGGGAATTAGAGGTTGGGGATGTTGATCATTTTAGGAGAAAAACATTCTATTTGTTACATAGAACAGATAGATATTTCTGCAAGTGCTCTTGTTTCTGTTCTGCTCTTGTAGTCTGCCCTGTGATGCTGTACTTTCACACTGGAGTTCAGCATCAGCTTATCAGCAATGAGACTTCAAACAAGAACTTAATATTGCACTCAGCTGCATCATGGCTAATGCTGTTTCAGCATGTCATTGAATTGTCATCGGCCTCTGCTGAAATACAGACCGAACGGTAGTGGTGCTTGAACACAGGCTATGCAGGAGCTCGGGTACTTGGATGTGATTTCGCACATTCACCTGATAAAGGCATTTTGTATCAGTACCTGCAGGTATTGAAGCAGTGCTTCATTTAATCATCAATAGTGCTTCATTTAACCCAGTTATCAGTGCATTCGTAGTCTCCTGTAAGTTGTAATTCAGCTTGAACATAAGTAATAGAAAGTTTTTCTAAGGACATACTGTGTGCACAACATTGCAATTTAGGTGCAGCCTGGAGAAGAAGGAATCTTTCTGTGAGCTGCTTGCTAAAGACCTGTTACGTTCATGCTATGCTGTCTTCTAGGCATATGCATGGCCTGTTATTTGACTGATTTATGCTATGAAGTGGCCAGACCAGGAGCTGTTTCAGCAGAGAAGAATCTTAAACATAAAGTCCTTTTAAGGTATCTCAAGACGTGCATTCCAAACAGTAACCAATATTTTTTTAAATGTTAGCATTATGTTTGGAATTTTTGACCAGTGAATGAAGAGATCATTTTGTGCAAACTTCTTTCTAGTCACAAGTTTAAAACCAAATGTGTTTGTTTTCCTGATTCTGTGCCTATATTGTCTCTTTTCTAGGTCCCTCTGCACAGTAGTGTGTAAGTGGACGTACACTTCAGATGGAGGTTGGGATGACAGTTTCTGGAAAGTGATTGGTTTGGAAGATTTGGTGAAGGATAAGTATGAAAAAATAGGTATATCAGGGGGTTGTTTTGTTTTATACATACACGTAAAAAGGATATATACACACATATAAAATATATATAGATATTAAAAGATCTGCTGTATTATTATGAATGTCAGCAAAAATGTAGCAGGACTTGAAGCTTCAAATAGGCTGATAACAAGGCTGGATGCCTATAGGTAGCAGCTTTCCTAAGTACACTTTTTACTCGGCATTGTCATGAAAAACTGTGTTTAAATTTTATATCTTCTGCCCTTCTAAAAGGCCTAGCTAGCCTTTCAGTACTGCTCAGCCCCAACAATAGAGAAGTAAATGGGAGCTTCAGCAGTTGATTGCGTGAAGGAAGCACCTGATATGGGTATATTGGATGGCAGGCTATGAAAAAAAGCCACAATGTAATAATTTATAGCTGTCACTGACAGCGTGTTTTGCGACCTGTACCAATCTCCTTTATAGTAATTTTGAGAAAAAGTGCTACTTCTGCTTGTTATTATCTTCATACTGTTTTTTCACTCTCTTAGAGCCTAAGTTTAATTAGAATGGTAGCCTTGCTAATAGCAATTCCTACAGCAGATATTCATTAAATGTCCATAATGTTAATATACCAGAAAATTTCCAGGATAACTTTATTAGACTTTCCCTGTTAAGTTAATGGACTTTTAATGGATGTCCTAAGCAGACATGTCATTAACAAGAATATTACCAGACAAGAATTAAAATATGCTCATTCATCAAAGTTAATTATCTGAAATTTCCTTTGATTTTTTTTTTTAATGTCTAGCACTTTGAACAAGTTTGTACAGCATTTTAAATGCAGCAACATGAAATGGAAATGGTGTAGGGAGGACTGTAGTGAAAGAAAAAGTAATGAAATCTATAAACTTTTCTGATCATCACAAAATACACTAGAAGTCATTTTCAGGTTATCAGATAATTGTACTTGAAAGCTTCCTTGAATAGATTTCAGCTTTTTACCCTGCAACTGAAACTGCTTATGCAAAGGTGTAAAATATACTAGGAGTATTATGCTTTTAGCTTCTTGAGGTTTTAATTTGAATATGATTCTTAAAACATCTATCATCAAATGTGGCTTTTAGCAAATCTTCAACAAGTTAAAATAAGGCTTCCAATAAATACATGTTTTTACCAGAAAATTGAACATCGCGGCAGCTGTTGGTCTCATGGAAGAGTATTTTCAAAATAAATTATTTATGAAGTGTAGGCTAAGGCTTTAATACAATATTTATGCAATGCACTTCAAGGACAGTGCAAAGCAATTTACCATTTTAAGTAACATACATGTTTTAAATGATAAAGTAGCCATGAATAAAGAGGGCCCTTTGTTGTGATGGAAGCCTCATAAAACTAATCTATATATGGCTCAACATTTAGCAGGACAAAAACCATTATTTTCCAATATCAGGCTTACATTTTTGTTAAAACACAATGTTTACAAAATAAATCAGTAAATTAACTTCTGTTGATAGGTATTTCTTGCAAGACAAAAATATTTTCCCGAGTTAATGGGTAAAGTGTCTAGTTCCCTGGGCAATTGCGTTGATTTTCAAGAAATGAACTGTAGAATACCTGAGTGCGTCTTGGCTGGAGTTGGAGAACCTCCAGAATTGCACCAAACTGCAGAACCTGAAGCTTCTGAAGAGCACCTACTTTTATTCACATCGAGAAATCCTTTGATTTTCAGATTCTCGGGCTGATTACCTTAGGTGTATCCAAAGTATACTTTTTGTTTTGCATAATAATGCTGAAACCTGGCCTTAGGCAGAATATATGCTTATTTCCGTGACCATTTGTCTGACCTTGCCTTTTTTAAAAAGGAAGGTGTTACATTCAGTGTATTTAGCTGTGTGATAAAATCACAGAAAAGCAGGATGGTGACCTTCATTCAAGTGTCTATGAAGAGGGAGTAAGGAGCTCTCTGGATGAATGTGTAAACCACATCGCAACTACTCTTTCATTGTTTATCTTCTAAACTGCGCCTGTTGGAGACTTTTGGAAGGTTCGAGCTTCAGAAGGAGAAAAAGGCACCAAAACAGCAACTCACTCCCTGCCCACAGCTACTCAGCAATGCTGCGGTCTGTGCTGTGTGCAGTGGAAGTGCTGTTCTTTCTGCCACCCCTAATCTTAGCAGTGTCCCTCCCTCTACATGGGAAAATGGGAATGGTAGCATTGTTCCAATGGAAGTTTGGGATGTTTGCTTGTTTTCCTGAGTGTTCAGTGTTTTTGGACTTGGGAAGAGCACTCTGAATAAGCTCAGCTTTCCTTTACTTAATTTAAATGAATCCGGACACTGTAGATCCACCTGCCAAGAAAGTGCCGTTCAGTCACTCGAGCAGCAGTGGTCAAACTGCAGCTGGAATGGTCTTGTGTGGTGGAGGACTCCTTCCTACCAGCTCCCAAGGTGTTGGCATTGGTGGCGAGGCACCATCACTGCATAGACCTCCTCCCAGGAGACCTCAGATGCTGCACTGGACACAACGAACACAGGCTGGCACCTTGCGCCAGCTCAACTCGGGCTGTATTTATAATATTGCTGCAAGGTGCTGTCCCGTAAACGAACAGTCTCAGCCGCCGCTAACTTCAGCACATTATACAAAAGGAAGGCAGTTTGTTTAAGTAACTCATATGGACAAACAGTCAGAGTGTGTGCTTCCAGGAGACACATCATAGTGTGCTACAGCCCACAGAAAAGAATTTGAAGCAGTAGACCTAGCTGGCTTGCAGATGAAGGAATTAAAACTTGCAAGATAACCTAGGTAGGAGCAGGTTGAAGGGAGATTTTACATGGTCAAAAAGTCCTCCTAAAATGAAAACAAAACCAAAAACCTAGCAAGTCTGAAGTAATTCTAGTGGAATTTCCTTTTCTGTTCTCAAGCTTGTCCAAGTCCGTGTATGTCTGCTCAAGGTTTGTTTAACTCAAATACAAGGATGTATTTTAATGCTTGCACGTTCCCCCTGTAAAAAGAGATAAAAGTATTTTTCTCACATATCTCTCCTAAAAGATTAACAGGCTCTGAACCATCATTTCTTTCTAAACAAAGCAAAATGGCACAAGATAAAATAAGCAAAATTTTCTTCCTGTAACAAAAGTAAATACATGGTTTACCAGTTTAAAATAGACGGAAAGCTATGTGCGGTTTTTTTTTCATCTCTAGTGAAATCATTATTGTTTCCAATCAGAGGGAATTAAAGATTAATAGTTATGACTAGACTTTTTTGAAATAGCTTTAACTTTTATGATACTGGAAGTATTTATGGAAATTATCTAAGAACAATTTCTTCAATGTACATATTTCTTTATTCTTATAAATATGTTTTTAAACATCACTTTTAAAATGAAATGTCTTGCCCTTTAAAAATGTATTTACTGTAATCAGAGTGGTGCTTCTGGTTCCAGGTAGTACGCTTCTCTTAGTTTCAGTTTAACTTAAGATATGACCTTGCTGATAAGGGAGACCCTCACATCTGACCTTTAGGATCTTCCACAAACCTTTCCCACATCAAGGCGTGGGTTCACATATGAAAATTCCCAGGCCTTTGACATTTTCTGTTTCTCAGAGCAGAGTGACCTTTCAGGGAATCCACATTGTTGTTTGTGGTCCCTTCTGTACATCATGAATTTACTGATCACGTTTGTGAAGGTAAAGAGTGTTATCTGGAGATACTACAAAATTTATTGATCCCATTAATTTGCCCACCAAGAGAGCAGAAGATGGCTTGTATTCAAAACCACTATGAAAGTGTTGTGTACTACAGGTATTAGCATTTGTCTGCTGTGGTGAAAGCACATGATGAGTATCTCTTTGTGGTATTATAAAACCTAGAAAGACATTAACAATTCCGTTAAAATTTCATGTACTATAGACCTCTTAAGGTACTGAAGCGTATATTCCATTTGGAGGAGAATGCCTGATAAATTTTTACCACAGCTCTCTACTTCAGGGGCTACTTAAGGGACCAAATAATGATTTTTTTATTGAATGGTAATATTTCATGCCAGGTCTTTTTTTGGCTGAAGATGGTGCCTTTGTCTGAGAGAGCATTGCAGGTACTGCAGAATGGGTTTTATTGTTCTTGCACATAGTGTGTTGAAGGCTAAAATGCTGTCTTTTGTAAAGGTGTGTTTGTCACCTGCTTTCATCTGTGGTGGAGCAGCACACTGATTTTAGTGAAGCATTTTTTTTGCAAAGCAAGCTTCATATTTGGAAATGTAGCCCTTCAACATGATAAGGATTTCATAAACCCATTTCCCAGCTTTTCCTGACTAGGAATTTACAGCCACATCCTCAAAAGTGAATAAATACACAGCTCATACTTATGTGATCTTTATGAACATCTGAGGCAAAACTGAGAAGAGTATTTGAATTGTTTAAATCTCACAAGTTTTATGGAAATTCAGTGCTTGCCTTGAACTTTGAGTGCTTGAAATTAATATGCTAATGAAAATAACTCTTGTGTGGACAGATCGCGATATCAGCAGATAGGGTTTTGTAAACAACCGTCATCAGCAATCCTGTTCACAAAATGATAAACTCTCTCTTAAAATTGCTTGCATATTTTTCCTTAAACTTACATATGACTGGATAATATACAGATCAGAGTTTTAGGCCTGTCTTCAAGCAGCACTTCTCTCTCTGTTTCATAAGTCTTAAATTGTAGCTTTGCTTAGTTTGATTTAGCATAAGACTGGTAGAATTCTTCATGTTTGATTTTGACTTTGCAGATGATGGTGGTGTAAGCAAGAAGAGCCTCTGGTCCTTATATATCTTTCTACTTAAATCCCACTTTGGATCTTTCACTTACTCGTCCTTCTTAGCCACCTTCAAGAAGAATGCTTCCCATTTTCCACAGATTACCTCAATCCATCTCCAGTAGGATTTCTTCTGATTTTTTTTTTGTTTTTTGTTTTTAAATTTGTCTTTTCAATTAGGAAGGGTTCAACTGGACTCCTAAGTGTGTTTATGGTTAGTGGCCTTTGCTCCCATACATCAGCACAATAGTGTCACTCTCCCAGTTCCAGCAATCTGACTGTGCTTTAGTGGACAGCCCTAACACTTCGCAGTCTCTTGTCTGAAACTCTTCCCTTAATTCTAGGACTTCGGGGACTGGAAGCTTGATGTTTTCATGGTAATTGTGTATGCCATTTTTGAGTGCCCTGAAAAGAAGGCTCTGTAGAATTTGAAGATTGGATGTTTTTTTCTAATGGTCTTTGATTTGTAGTACTTGTTCATAAATTGGTAATAAAACTGTGTATGATTTGGGACTTCGGCAACATAGCTGTGACTCTCTTGATTGGTACCTGCTGTCGTTCTTACTGTGCACACCCTTTACAGTGTGCTGGCTTTTCAAATGTAGGTGCAGCTCTGTGTTCCTTTAGACATTCAAACAAGTGACAAAACAGCAGGCTGCTTATTCATGAACATGTTATTATATGAAAGTTATGTTCTTGCATCTGCTAGTGTCCACTTCCACATACAAAACTAATGAATATAATGGTATTGTATACCTCACTTGTTACACTTAACTAGAGTCTCCGTAGGTGTGGTATTTTGTCAGAAGTCAGCTTTCATACTTGGAAGTTCTACTCATTTATTTAGATTTAGGCTGAAAATGGAAGATTCAGTCCAGGGTGGGGGGAGAATACTGTCAATATTAACTTACGTTGCAGCAGCTGTGAAGGGAATGGTCAACCCATTAGTTCTGCCAGTTGTTTATCTCTTCCAAGGCCTGAGATGCCAGATGCTGCAGAGTATACGAGGGATTTTCTTAAAGGCTGAGAGAAAAGGATAATGATTTTTTTTTTTTTTTCAGGTCAGCTTGTAGCTGCCAGTTCTTCATAAAGCATGATTGTAACAATGAGCTTTTAACACCACACTTTGCAAATGGTAGCGAATAACAAGTAAAACTATTCTTTCAAGTATGGGATGCCTTTATCTGTATTTCTTTGGTCTTTTGCTATCCCCAATAAATTACAACACTTTACAATTTCAAACAAAATTAAAAGGATGAATCAGGATATTTACACTTACATACTGTCAAAATCTATGGAATTTACAACTGGAGAGTGTTCCAAATATGCTAACATTTTTCTGGCTTCCTGTCATTTCAGTCCTTCCAAGAGCTGTAGCAACTGTGAAGGAGCTGAAACTGGCACAGTGGAAAGAGGTTTTAGGGTGTCTCCTTCCTCAGAGCTTGAGGTATTATTTCATAATATATGATTTAGCAGCAAGAAGTTAGAAAGAATTTTTCTCAGAAAAGCTACACATTCCTGTGATTTCTATTTTATTTTACATTTTTTCCGTCTTGAGATCACTGAATCACATGAATAGTTGCGGTTACAAGGGACCTCTGGAAATTATCTAGTCTAGTTTCCCCTGCTCAAAGCAGGGTCACCTACAGCAGGTTGCTTGGGTCTGTGTCCGGTTGAGTTTTGAGTATTTCCAAGGATGGGGACTCCAGAATCTGCCTGGGCAACCTGTTCCAATGTCTTGATCACCTTTCCCCGATAAAAACATATTTTTTCTTTTGTTTACACGTAATTTCCTATATTTCAGTTTGTGTGCGTTGCCACTTGTAATGTCACTGGGTGCCACTGAAAAGAGTCTTGCTCTGTCATTTTTACCCCCTCCCGTCAGATATTTATATGTACATTGAGAAGATCTGCCTCCCCCACACACCTCCAAGCCTTCTCTTTGCTGGGCTTAAAGTCTTAGGTCTCTCACTTTCTGCTTGTATGACATCCCCCTGTCATCTTTGGGGTCCTTCTCTGGACTTGCTCCAGTATATCCATGTTTCTCCTGTACTGGGGAGCCCAGTATAAAACGCAGCACTCCAGACGTGGCCTCCTGAGCAGGGTGCAAAGGCTCCCCTCCCATGGCCTGCTGGTGGCCCTCCTCCTAACGCAGCCCAGGAGGCTGCTGGCCACTTGTGCAGCAGGGGCACGTCCCTGGCTCATGTTCAGCGCGGTGTGTGCAGGACCTCACGGTCCTTTTCTGCCAAGCTGCTTTTCAGCCAGCCGGCCCCCAGCCTGTCCTGGTGCATGGGCTCCTTCCACCTTGTGTGCAGAACCTTGCTTTTCCCTTTCTTGAATTTCACCAGTGTCCTGTCGGCCAATTTCTCCAGCCTGAGATATTCTTCCTCTTTCCAATAACTGTTCTTTAATAGGCTGGGCTGAAATCGGATAGCTCAGGTTTCTTCACCATGTTTCCTGGGTGACATTTCCCATTCCTTTCCCACTGTAAGGAGAGGAACCATCATTCACCCTGCTTATCATCAGGCTGAGTCCTGCTGGCAGGTGGTACCTTTCCCCTTCTCCCTCCTCTCTGCTGCAAAAGTGAGGAGTGCTGTGTGGTGTTCTTTCATCCTCATGCTCCGTCATAGCTTAGACAATTAGTAGTAAAAGCTTAGAGCTTTCAAAAAATAATAATAAAAAAATTTCCTGCTGTCCATTTGTAGAGTCCTGGTCTCAGGCTCTGTCTGCCTGGGGAATCGTCTTTTCTTCTACTCTGGCAACATTGTGGACTTGTGAACTTTCATTTTCTTTCCAGGATGAAAACTAGGAGCTTTTTCTTTGAATTTCTTTTTTTTAAAAGTCATAGGAGAAGCTTTGAGCGGACTTTGAGCCTGCTGTGATTGTTTAATATTTAAATTTCTCAAATATCCTCCTTTCTTATTTTTCACACAGTTCTAAAGAAAGAAAAGAAAAAAAAAAAAAGCATTTCTCAGAATAGTTCTGGGTCATTTCTTCTTTTTACCTGACTCTTCCTCTGCCTGGTCCTGATTTGTTCTTCATCTTCTTTTTTTTACTTAAGCCTCATGCTGAGATGGCTTTTAAAACAGTGGTCTCTGCTTTATGAGTCAGGATTCACAAAACCAGAAGGACTATTTCAAACAATTTGCCGACTTCCTCCAAGTCAGAGGCTGTTGGACACACTAAAATTAATGTTGAAGTAGTTTAAAGTGTATCTTAGAACCGATCTTGATTTTATGATTTCCTGTGATGGAGAGCCCACTTCAGACTTAAAGGCTGTTGATTGTTAGTTGCTGTCATTTCTCAAAAACTAATGAATTAATTAAAGAGTACACATGATTTTTCATCTGAACTTTAACTTCCTACTCCTGTCTGGCAGACTGTAGTGACATGCGTGACCTGCACAGACTGAAATTTTCTACGTTAAAGGAAAACACTGAGCTGCTTGAGGTTTTTCACCAAAACTCTTATGTGAACTGTCATACTTCTCAATCCTTGTAATTGCTTTCCTGACTCATTTCTGAACCCTTTATAATGCATTAGTGTCTTCTCAGTACAGGTATTAGAACTGGATACTGTGTGAATGTGGTGGGGAAGAAGATTGTGCAGGTATCAGAAGCTTAGCTGAAAGATTCAGAAGCGTCCTTTCTGTAACTGATCAGGTTATTTTTGATCTGTCATTTCTTTCGGTTTTGAAAAAGGGGTTATTGTTTCTTCAAAGAAAGTTGCTACCATGTGAATTATTAAAAAACGTCCAATAATAAAAACTATTCTGTTAAGTAATAATCCATAATTAATACAAGACAAATTGCCTGTACAATCTTAGCGATGTACTGTGCCAAACCAAAGTCTGATTACTTGTGACTCTGAAAGTACAGTAACAGTCACATCATCTACATTGATGATCTTTGTATTTAGAGAGACCATTAGGAATATTGTACTGTAAAGTGTCAGAAATCTAAATTATCAGCCTATTGAAATTAATGTTTGCAAGCAAAAATGTGAGATTGGATAGCTGAGTTTGGAGGCAGATAATGTTGCATCTTATTGCGTAGTAAGACATCCAGATATACGTATTGTATCCTCACATGCATGTCAGCATGGCGAGTAGTGAACCATGCCTTACAAGAGCTGTTCGTTCTGCACTGTTTCACTGAAATCTAGTAATGAAAACTCAGTCACGTCCGTCAATGTACACGCCTAATGATCCAGTGATGCAGAATGCTATTTTTCCTTTGACCTTGAACCAAGAAAGCTTCTCATTTATACATGAGGTAGCTCTCTTTCACTTGGACAAGAAGGCAGTAGTCTTTGTTGAAATAGGCACCTATGGTCTGCAGCCCAATTTACTTTTCAGCTTAATGAATCAGGATCTGCCTGCACGTAGGTTGCTTAGTTTTGCCAGTATTTAGCAACCTAATATGTCTGCCTTAAGTAATTGCATGTGAGGTAGTTGAGAAGTAGTTCAGCCAAAGACATAAGCTGTATGGGAGAGTGGGATGGAAAGAACCCAAATTAGATTTGCCTCAAGCTACTGTGGCAGCTCGCATAGACAGAGGTGAATTTTGAACCGAAGAAAGCCAAAGTGATGTTGTTTAACCAACTCTTTTTCTCACTTTTAAATAAGCCGGCCTATAATATCACAATTTGTTTTGGTTTTCCTGAATGAAAATTCTGAAGTTTTTAACTGCCAACCAGGAAATTTTATGGAGGGTATTTCCAGGTTTAAAAAAACCAAATCTGACTGTTTCTAACACCCTTTAACCACCTATGCATTCAGTCCTATGAAAAAAATCGGTATTACAATTTTATAATCCGCATAATTATCCTGCTTCCTTCTGATCTTAGCACTATTTTTGCTAATCAACTGGGTTAAAAATCGTAGAACAATCTGCTACGCATATCGCAGTTAAATGTGAGTATTGTATGTAATTGAGAGGTATGTGAGACAGCGTTGGGACAATGTATCAGAAGAGTTATAACATTATTTATTCAGATTCCTTGCATATCCCAGACTTTTGGCGTTGTGAAGATTATTACAAAACACAAAAATTGGAGACTGTCTGCAAGCTTTGTAATGAACAAAGCATCAAGGGGGAAAATCCCTTACATTGCATATTACGAGAGCCATTTGGATGGACAGTGCTTCTTTTTTTTCTTTTTCAGCAAGGGATTGATACACCCAAGTCCAAGTTTGCTTGTGTCACGTTAGTGAAGAAAAGGGACATCATCTGATTTTCTTCCTTTTGTAGTTTTATGTGCTTATGCAGCCAAATATAAGTGCATGTGAAATGCAGCCGCGTTCTGCACGATAGCCGAAGAGCTGTTCTCAGGGAGTATGTCATAGCTGAGTCAGCTGGGCCCCCTCCTGCGCTCCGCTTTTGTTGCCTCTGAAAAGGAGTACCTCCTAAAGTACCTAATTCTGCTAAATATTAGTAAGCCAGTACAGTAAATTTTGATTACTGAAGTTGACTGAAGATGTATTGCCTGCCTTGTGTGTTGCGTCTGGTAAATAGCTGGTTGCTGTGGTAACCGCCTAAAAAGGTAGAGGGTCGTTGGTACCACATAAATTCTTTATACAAAACCTGATCATAGCAAAGTCTAACATTAGTCTTCGCAGGAGGATAAAAGAGGAGGAAGAGATTCAGACAGCTTTTTCCTTTTTTAAACTCGCTGCTTTATAGGGGAAAAAATAGCTAGAAATAGTCTGTCTCATACAAAATGAAAAGGTTGTGGATTAAGGCATTGCGTTAGTGAAACAGCTGTGTGAATGTGAAACAGAAAGTTCTCCAGCTTCAGCCATTATGGGTTTGTTTGGTTAGGTCTAATTTTGGAAGTCATTATAGCAAAGGTAAATGACTTGCACAGGAGACTACTGTAAACAAAAGACTCGACACATTTACTTTGGCAGGAGCCTTGAGAAGGCTCGGTGCTTTCACTGCCTCTTTTATGCAGCCTGCTGTAATACTCTCTCTGCCCGCCTCTGTATGCGAGCGGCTCTCGTTTCCCTTCCTCCCTCCCCAACAGCCTCTTGCCCCTGACAGGTAGGATTTAAGAGGCGCAGCACCTGCCGTTGAAATGCTGGGGGTAGCTGTAGAATACCTTTATTTTTATAGTAGCTGTCCCTTGACTTCCAAAGCCACTGTGTTTGCTCCAGTAAGAATCTGTTCACTCTCCCCTGGTCTAGTACCAGAGTATAAGCTGTTTCAAATGCTTTACTTTTTAATTGTGCCTCCTCTTTGGTTGCTTTTTGTGTTTTTTATTTTATCATTTAATAGCTTTATACCTACAGATTCTAAGCATACTGATGCTTAGCTTTCTAGTTTTTCAGTGAAGAGTAAAGCATGAGAATTGTAATTCCCTTTCCAGGTCTCTACCCATGCGGTTCAGTCAAGGCTCTGCCCATTCTGTACCTACTTACTCACACTTGTGTGTGCGGGGAGGACAACTTCCATGATGACAGAAAGAGTGCCCATGCCGAGCTTTTTGGCTTTTACAGAGCTCCTCATGAACATATCATATAGGTGTAGCAGAGCTTACATTGATTTCTAAAGCCGAGGGGCAGAGTCAGTATCCTCTCCTCACTGTACTCGCTGGCACCGCTTTTCTGCTCTCCCTGACTGCTGGGTGACGTGGGAGGCTCCGCTTTGCAAACCCTGTCATGGGTGACTTCTGACTGCTGTCGCCTCCCAGGTTGTCAGGAAGGGCTTTCTGTCAAGGAGTAACTGTTTACCTCGACTCCTAAAACAGACGGGGCGTGCTCTACTGTACAAGGTTTTTATGCTGCATCTTCAAAGCACAAGAAACCCATCCCCGCACGTTCTCACACACTTTATGCCCATGGGGGATAGCAGTGCTGCTCGTCATTCTGATATGTAACTAGTACCAAAGGAATCTATAGGAGCATTTTCTACTCCTGCCATAGAAGAGAGGATTATCTTTATCTCTGAAATTGCTCCCTTAGTGCTCATTAACTAGAAGTACAGTAATTGAGAAGCTGGTAGGAAAAGATTTTGTCAAATAGTAGCCCTGATCTCTAAAATTGAGTTTAACCACATAATAATTACACACTAAAATGTTTGACAAGTACGACTGATACAAACAAGCCAACCATGGAACTGAGAGCGTGGAAAGAGGTTTTATTTTCCATTAATTTCATCTTGTGCTGTGTATACAAGATAACTGTATGCTTTCAGGTCAGGCGACTGATTCTGAAGAAAAAGATGTGGGTTTATCTGCATGAACTCTTTTGAACTTCCTTGCACCTGCAGGGTCTTTGAATGTCAGGAGAAGCAGACAACTTTGTTTTACTGGTATTATTCACAGATCTCTTAAAAAGGCAGAATGGTAATACAGAAGTTCTCTTAAAGGGAAACATCCCGCTCTCCAACTTATTGGGGAAAAAAATGCAAAAGATACACCTCTTGAAAAAGCTAGCACAATGTTTTGACCTTACACTAAGAATTGCTAAAATAGAGAACTTTTTTCCTTTAAGGAGATAGTTTAATGTCCTCGCTTCCTTCTGTATAAGCTAAATGGTGAGGTTTGGTTACTGCCCCCAGTATTTGAATATAAACCCAAAGTCAAGCGCAAAAGTTGTGGCTGTACACACTTGGTTTAAATTTCCAGTATGAGATTCAGCCTAGCATTTCAGCAGCAGCGGTGTGGCTGCCGATAGAACAGAAGCTCTCGGAGAAATGAACATGGAGAAGCTGTGTGTGCTGTCTGAGCACAGAGTGCTCCATACACTGCGTCCCTCGGGAAGTGTGCACCTTCCTTAAAGTCAGGAACCAACGTCATTTGCAGCAAGGCAAAGATCTAAGTGATACGTAAAATTGAAGATGTGTTTTCCACTCATCATTTTAATATCATAAGCTTCTTTTCATCTAACAGTAAGGTAGCTTAACTGTATTTCTAGCAGATTATGCTCTTGGGCATTAGTGTATTCCTGATATTTTATGATATGCTATTCCTCTTAATTAATCTCTGTTGTGGAGGATGTTTTACTTGCATCAGAATGCACTTTAGGTGTCTCAATAGACTTGACTGTGAAAATAAGCTTGTTGTATTTTAAAAAGGAGTTTTGTCACCTCTGCCCGGAAGATTTGCTGAACTGAGTAAACACTACAGATAGGCACTACTAAAGGAGCACAAAGTCTCTGACTTAAAGCCATGGTATTGGCAGGGAGGCATATGGGAGCTCCCACTGGGCCTTTCACTGCCTCTCCCCCACCAAATCTTGAGATAGAGCAGTGTGTGAAGCTGTCAGTCTCACGGCTGTGGCTGTGGTCATACTCGGCAGCCAAGGAGGAGGTGTCCTTAAGTCTGAAAGTTTAATGAATCTAGATTTGCTCTTCTAAGCTCTGAGCAGTCTGTACCGCCATGATTTAATTATTGAAACAATCTCTTTTTGCTAGGCAAAGCTAAACGTGCATTACAGTAGCAGAGACCAGTGCAGACAGGAGCTGCCACCAGGCTCCCTGGTGACAGGGCTGGCAGGGAAGGGTTGCATTGCCTGTGTGCAGGGTGACCATAGTGTTCTTTGTACTTTGTAAGGCCACTGAAGGCTCACAACCGGATTGTTTACGCCTGTGAGGAAATACAGCTGCAACAGGAGGAATTTGCTGGTTAAGCCAGTTTCTTTTTCAGAGTTTCTGTTACTGTAGCCACCTTATTTCTAGTAGAAACTGCTGGAGAGGATGGAAATGGGGAAAAAAAAACTTGGCCCTTGCCTTGTGCAACAGGTGCAGTTTCCAGTTGTGAGCATGGCCCGAACTGAATCTCGTTCACATGCCCAGAGAATGGCTGCAGGCAGCCTAGTCAGTCACTACCACAAGAACCTGGGATTTCTGCATAAGTATTTCATATCTCTTGGAAAGATACCAAGCAGAATTTAATTGCTTGTGGTGAAATCTTTCGCTGTGGCTAGGTAGGACATTGAATACTTTTGAACTTTTAAATTGCTATAGGACAGCCTGATTTAACATGGTTGTATTTAGTATACAGACAGATAATGAAAGATACTTCTTAATCAGATAGAGTTCTTTGATGCACCTTCTTGTTTTAAATATACCACACTAACTTGGGGGAGAGAAAGGGAGTTCTTGTAATAACATACACATTTGTTTTTCTGTTTAGTAACTTGAGTGGTGTTTGGTTTTTCTTGTGTCTGCCCAGGAAACCACGTCTTGTCTCCTGGAGAGTCTGTTGGAAAAGGTCTAACGCCAGAGGCTGCAAAAGATCTCGGTCTCCCTGAAGGGATTGCAGTAGCAGCATCTCTCATTGATGCACATGCTGGAGGACTAGGTACTCAGTCATGTATTTACTATTCTTGGGAACAGGAATATATTGAATTAATTTTGGAAAGCCGTTTTTCTCACAGCCTGTTTTGTATCCAGCGATTTGCTCTGACGCTATTCTTATGAAATAGCGTAACTGAAATAAAAAGCCCCTCACAATGAAAGCTAATATTGAAAATCTGTTTACAGAAAGGAGCTATCATTGTTTATTTCTTTTCAGCTGGATTTCCAAATTGATTGTTAACTTCTGCTAGTTTCACTTTGAATTCCTGAGCTGAAACACCATTGTGTTGGCATGCCAGCATGCTGAGAGTTTGCATCTTCTGGTGCTCTAAACTTTGGAGATAGGCAAGAGAAAGAAAAAACTACCCTTCCAAGGGAGAAGTCTCATGTCTGATACTTGTTCATAGTTAGTCTTCCTTCTTAGTTTTTGGAGCGATTCACGCTTTGTTTAAATAATGCAATAGAGACTCTTTCCACATACATTTATGCTAGCACAACGTGGGATATATACCAAACCTGCTGCTTTTGGTCTAGGGGGTTAGAATACGTAAATACTGTGTAGCTGAACTAACAAACAAAAGTAGAGAGGGAACTGACTACCGCACAGCATTCCCCTTCTGTGACTCTGAACTTTTTATCCATAACTGGAGTAGGAGGCCTGATACTTATATTTATTTCTCTTCCAGCACTATATTCTGATATGCTCAGTTTCAACTGTGTTGAAATATATTTGGTGAGGCTCAATGGCTTCATTTTCCTACTATGCTGTTTGGCCTTGTCTAAATACAGTCAATAACAAAGTGATTCAGTGTAACTTTTTCAGCAGGACATTGAGGTTTTTTTAGTTTGATAGTTTAGAAAAAAGTATTAGAAAGTTTCAGTGTTATTGGAACAGTACTGTTCAATGGAAATCTGTTGCTCATCAGAGTATTTTTCTCTAGATCGAAATGAAATACTAGCTTTATAACATTAAATAATATTATTTATAATATATGCCTTATAAATATTTGGCAGCTGAAATACCTGCTAAAGTGCCAGTTTTGTTTCAAATATTTTGTGATGGTTGAAATCTCATTTGTTCTTCTAGAAATTGTGGCCTGGAGCTTTTTAAATGTTTAAATCCATTTACTTTGCTTCTGAGAACTGTTTCTGAGGTTAAGTAATCACGTAGATTGCTTTTCTTGTTACCTCAGAAGGATTAGCTAGAGATCCAGCTGCAAAAAGAAGATGGAGTTTTAGTGTCATAGTTGCCGATCTGTTGTGTTCCTACTGCTGTGACTTACTTAAAAATCTGTTTGTGTCAATTAGGATCCTAATTGCATAAAAATGTGTTTAAGACTGTGTGCCCTAGCAGTTTTGTGTTCTTAAAAAGGATGTAATAATAAGCTGGCCTGAAATAATGAACTTGCTGAAAAACTGGATTGTCACAGAGCACATTAAAATGGCAGTGGAGGGTCCTTGTTTAATTTGCATCGTTATGTGAGTGCTGGATTCAGAGCACAAAAAGTTTTCCCAGTAAATTTAATGTGCTGAAATCAATGAATAGAATTTAAAGAAGAAAAGAGTGCTGTTCATTTGCTATAGTCTTCTGTAAAGACACTCTAACATTAGAAATACGTAGCTGCTGGCATCCAACAGAGTCAGACTTCAGTGGATAGAGACAGTCTGCTTATGCTAGTCCTGTTTATCAGAATATGTTTTCCCAGATGGCACCACAAACACTAGCAGACTACTGAAATCATTGCCAGGAGAAAAGGAATGTATAGGTGGTTGTCAGCGAGGGAGAGACGCGTTACAGAGGGAAGAGTCAGTAACGCAGTGGGAGAACCTGCATGCTACTAACACGGTAACTGACTAGAGGCTGGGAAAAGAGGAAGATTTAAGGTGGAACTCATCCTTCTTGAATCTGGGAAGGTTAATAATTAGGTGGTGAAACTAGTAGAAAAGACAGTAAAAGGGAAAAGATTTGGGTAGCAAAGAGACAGCAGGAGCAAAAGGACAGCTGGAGTCTGCAAACGGATATAAAGAGAATGAATAGTGTGGCTGCATTTCAAATACTGAATAGCTCTCCTTCATCCATAGCTGTTAAGAACAAGAACTGTAATATTTTTTAAGTGTAGTCTGACCTAGGTAGAATACAGAGCTGAAAATCCTAAAGAAAAAACAGAAAAGCAAAATGAGAACAGAGATAATAGAACCTGGAAGTGAAACTTCTGATTAAAAGATACTAAAGATGACAATGCACTAAAGCATAGTAATCTTTTACTAATGATAAAAGGGGCACCAAAGAAAAGAAAATAGAGAGGAGATATTTGAAACAGTGACTTAAAATGGGAAAATATTGCAAGTAAATAACTTGGAGTTGATGTAAAACTTTTGCTTTGAAAAGGTACTGATGTGTGTTTTAGTGCTGACTCTGCTGTGATCTGTATTGAAATATTGAGGTTTACAATTTGTTTGAAGGATATGACTCTTATATTAGTAAGCGTTAGATTAGTCTGTGGGATAACAACGTCCAGTGGGTATCATTATTCTTATTCCTGAACACATTCTGCTGGTTGTTTTAAAAATAGTCTGTAACAGCAGAGTAACGAAAAGGGCTCTTTTATATTCTGCAGGCTAAACGAAAATGACATGATGGACATCTTGTTTTCGGTGTTATTAACTTTTGACACACTGTTCAGATCTGCTTTTGGCTGGGTGTAAAGTGTGTTTTTGCTGGACAGGTTCCTGAAGTCTATGAAGGCTTCAAAGTTTTGAATAAAAAATATATATATAAGTTAAAGAATTATGTAATGCGTATGTCTGTGGAGGTCATCTATGACTCCTGAATCAGTCCATCTGATAACTATTAAGGAAAAGTAAAAATCTAAAAGCTGAGTAGTTATGTCTTGCATTTTGACCTACTGTACCAATTTAAGGGAGCCTACAAATAAAAATGTGAGTACAGGAGGCCAGTCCCAAGACTGGCCTCATAAAAATAATGTTTACATTGCACCTTTTAAAAAGCCATCAGCATTGTTTCAGCAAAAGTAGATAATTTATTGTACAGTATCTAAAATACTTTGTCACTGCAGAGGAGATCCAAAGACATCTCTCCTACAGTTTGTATGGAATACAGACTTTTTGTTCTCA